>Ga0307425_1001622_pt1 | contig 13307 bp, 12 predicted proteins | sample SalMarWE160330MG_FD_202152 | JGI IMG/M metagenome (GOLD analysis project Ga0307425, IMG submission 202152) | Salt marsh sediment microbial communities from the Plum Island Ecosystem LTER, Massachusetts, United States - WE1603-30 | ecosystem: Environmental > Aquatic > Marine > Intertidal zone >... | reverse complement strand
GCCAGGCGAGAGAGCTGAAAAAAACCATCGAAGGAATCATTCAGACAATCTAAATCATTAAATTTACTAAATTCGCCCAAACCCACACCACACTCACACCCACACCCAAACCCATGCCTTCATGCGGGAGTAGCTCAGGGGTAGAGCATCAGCTTCCCAAGCTGAGGGTCGCGGGTTCGATCCCCGTTTCCCGCTCTTCATTATCAGGGACTTAGCACTACAGACTGCTGAGTCCCTATTTTTTTGCAATGAAATTTGCAATATAAAGAAGCCATATCTTCCCTTTATTAATACCCTCAAGATGGTACATCAGAAGAGTTTCATTATGCCTCTTTAGTACATGCTGACTCATGAACCAAAAATATGCATTTTCATGCATACGAAAACCTTAGGTTTTATTAACTTTCCTCTTCACCCCGAGGCAGAGCCTCGAGGAATTCTATAATTAAATTGTCTTGGTTTTGATCGGATCAAAAATCCGGTAAGCAAGCAGTTTCAAACGGTCATTCAAAAGAAACCACACCAGTGCATAAGCCCAAACGAATAGTGCCCATCCCCAGCCGAGGGGAGTCATAAACAGTCCATAAACAGCTATTAATGTCGCCACTATCTGGGTGCCTAGCACAGCTAACCACAAGATCTTTGCGGGACGCATAGACCAGAACGGGCCGCGTGTTCTTGTCAGAAAAATCGTTAGATGTCCTGCCACAGATAGTTTCAAATACATCAGTGTCTGAATATGTTCACGGTCAATATGAAATACTCTCTCACCAAGATAAAACAAACCAAAAGCGGAGACTACCCCTATGACACCCAGTACAGTGGATATCCCTAACACCATGCGCATATTCCATGCCTCGGGCTGATCTTTGTAATGAACATTGTCATAGGCAATGGACAGGATGGCGCCGTCATTGAGTAATGCCAGCATCACAATCATTACAGCTGTGACCGGATAAAAATTAAATACCAGGATTGATAATGTCATAAATAACAGTACGCGTAACGTTTCAGCGATCCGATAAATGGCATAGCTATTCATTCGCTGGAATATTTTCCTGCTCTCTTTTATTGCATCTATTATTACGGACAATCCTGATTTCAGCAGTACTATGGCCGCAGCAGCACGTGCCGCATCTGTCGCATCTGAGACTGCAATGCCGCAGTCGGCTTTCTTAAGGGCGGGGGCATCGTTCACCCCGTCGCCTGTCATGCCTACAATGTGACCATGTTTTTGCAGGATATCAACAATATGAAACTTATGTTCAGGGAACACCTGGGCGAAACCATCGGCTTTTACGATGGACTCAGCCATCGCCTCTGTTTCATTCTGCTTTGCATCGCCCAGGCCGCCAGCATCGAGGATATTATTTCCCATGTCCAGCTTTTTAGCGGTTTCCCGGGCAATGGCCAGTGCATCTCCTGTGACCATCTTTATTTTTACCCCCATCGCAAGCGCTGTAGCTATAGTTGCTTTGGCATCTTCGCGGGGTGGATCAAACAGGGGCAAAACACCAGCAAACTGCCATTTACCTTCGCCTTCGGCAAGAGCTACACCTAAAGAACGAAAACCGCGTACCGCAAAATCGTTGACAGCCTTGTCAACAGCATCCCTCACCTGTCCTGCATTGGACGCCAATTCCAAAATCACCTGGGGTGCACCTTTTGTTACTTTAAATGTTTTCCCGTCAGAATCTTTGATGGAAGCCTCAGTGCGTTTATGCACTGGATCGAATGGCTGGAAATGAACCACCTGATAACCCTGCAATGCCTGGCTATTTTTCAGACCTCCCAGAACGGCCAGATCAATCATGTCGTTATTTTCAGCCCTTGAGGCCAGGGCAGCATAAAGGATTACCTGGTCGGTGGTAATTTTATTCACACTGAACGGATCACCCAGTGTCAGCTTGTTTTGTGTCAGGGTGCCGGTCTTGTCGGCGCATAGTATGTCCACACCTGCCAACTCTTCGATTGCTACCAACCGGCTCACAATCGCTTCTTTTTTTGCCAGAAGGCGTGCACCGACTGCCATCGTAACCGACAATACCGTCGGCATTGCCACAGGAATCGCGGCAACGGTCAACACAAGGGCAAATTGCAGTGTGGTGAGGATCGGGTCGCCACGGAAGATAGCTACAGTAATTATCAAAGCAACCAGGGCAACAGCTAGCATGATTAGATAATTGCCAATCTTCAGTACTGCTCGCTGAAAGTGGCTGACAGTATGAGCTTCCTGTACCAATTGTGCCGTTTTCCCGAAGTAAGTGTTTGCACCTGTGGCATAGACCAGTGCACCGATTTCACCCTGACGAATAATCGATCCTGAAAAGACTGCTTCGCCTGGTTTACGTGAGGCAGGTAAAGATTCACCTGTCAACGCAGACTGATCCACTTCAACCGGGTCACCGTCCAGCAGCCTTGCATCTGCTGGTACAATATCCCCCAAACGTAAACGGATGACATCACCGGGCACTAATAACCTTGCCGTCGGATTAATCCACTTCCCATCACGTTTCACACGTGCCTTGACTGCCAATTTAGCCTTAAGTGCATCAATGGCATTACCCGCTTCGTGTTCTTCCCAGAATCCGACGATGGCATTGGCCAGTAGCAGAACGAGTATGATACCAAAATCCGGCCAATGCCGGGCTACTGCCGAAAGGATCACAGCCGCTTCGATCATCCAGGGAATGGGACCCCAAAAATAGGTGAGGAATTTCAGGAATGGATTGATTTTCTTTTCCACAATCTCGTTAGGACCATATTTGATCAGCCGTTTCTCTGCTTCAGCTTGACTGAGACCTTCAGGTGATGTTTCCAATCTTGCCTGTAGTTCAGACATGGGCTGAGTAATCATATCTTCTTTTGTGCTGGACTGCGATTCTGGTTTTAAATCGATAGCACTAATATGTTTCGCTTTGGTTTTCATTGTTTACTTCCTGTTTTTCCCATACCGTAAATATTATGTGTTAGGTGATGGATGTTTTGCCCTTAAAACCTTATTCCTAAGAAATATGGTGCATAAGTTCGGGTTAATTATGCTTTTTGGTCGGAATGATGAAAAGCGGAATAGAAGTGTTATCTAAAACTTTTTTCGTGACACTTCCCATGACTATATTTTCCAACCATTTCCGGTTGTGAGATCCCAATACAATAATATCTGCATGCACCTTTTTTGCAGCCTCTAAAATATTATCAGCAAAATCACCTTCTCTTACCATAGTGTGAATAGTGCTATCACCGAGGTGTTGTTTAAATTGATCAAGATATAGAAGAGATGCATTTTTCAGCATGTCAGCATTAACTAAATTCAATGGCCCCATTTCCATGAAACCAGTAAATCCAGTTATTGGCGAATAATCGTTAAACAAAAAATTATCAATCATATAAATAATAAGTTAAGGTATAAAATCTTTTCACACGTATGCTCCATGGCAATACTCTTTTGTTCTAAACTGATAAAGTCAGTTTCATTCTCGTTGTAACATAAAGTACGTAGAGTAAAAATCGACCTTTTGTTTAATTTTTTTAAGCTGCCACTTCCCTATAGGATTCTGTATCTGGGTTAAGCCTTTCTATTTGTTTTTTACTAACTAACCATAGTGATTATCAAAAATAGAATCAACTTCAGGATTTGTAGTTTTTAAAAACCAGGTTGATTGTAGCTTCCTTGTTTCTCCGGTTTAATGCTATGATATGCGCCCTAAGCTACAGCTAAGTAAAAATATGAAAAAATTGTTGGATAAATATAATCCGTTCAGGTTTACTGTTTGTTCAAATCATAGAAGCCAAAGTAATGATATAAAATTTCTGAATAGCTTGGAATTAGTGGAAAAAGGAATAGCATCCGAAAGATGAAACAGATTTTCCATCTACACGATTTTTTAAAGAAAACGAGAATATTATAAGAACACAATTCTGGTGTAAAGCGATTGCTCACTCTTTGGGTGTTTGTGCCCCCTGAGCGCTTAGCCCTTAACGCAGCTACCAAACGTTTACACAAAGTTTTCTAAAGACCTACAAAATTCTAATTTTTATTGATTGGGTGTCAAATTATTTAATCTATGATCCGTCACTCAGGTTGTTGATTAAAACAAAAAGTATATCTTAGGTAGATATAATACTCTTTTAAATTAAAACCTCATATTATGAAAAAGCTAATTTATTTCATTGGAATTATTGGTTTTTTATCATCGTGTAATTCCAATTCCAAAGCAGACACCTGGAGTGCTGATCAACAAGATAAATGGAAAAATGACTGTATGGAACTTCTACTCAGCAATGGTGTTGACAAACCAGTAGCTGCAGACCATTGCGATTGTATTTTTAAAAAAACATCGGAAAAATTTACTCCTGAAGAAGCTGCAAATATTACCACGGAAGAGGAAAGAAAGATTTGGAATGAGTGCGATTATGTATGGTAGCTTATTATCCAAATAGACAATACCAATGCCGGAGGCAGTAAGAACACAGAATAAGATCCATGATCAATTGTTGTCGGTTATTGACAATGCAAAACTCAGCAACAGGCACAAGTTGTTTTGGTTGCTGGCTTCGGGAGGAACATTTCTGGACGGTTTTTCCATTATGCTTCTGGGTATATCACTGCCGCTAATAAAAAAAGATATCCCCATGTTACCGGTTATCCTTGGTGTCATTGCCTCCTCATTGGTTATTGGTGCCATTCCCGGTTCAAATATTGGTGGCCCGCTGGGAGATAAATTCGGTCGCAAAATAGTGTTACTGTTGAATACGCTTGTCATCTTGATAGGTGCAGGTTTCTGTGCCATGGCTGATTCAACATGGATGCTGATAACCGGGCAACTGCTTATAGGTGCAGGCATAGGCAGTGATTTTGCTGCGGGTGCCACTTTCATAGCTGAAATTCTACCTGTAAAATACCGGAGCCGGCTTATGGTAGGTACCATCTCACTGCAATCAGTAGGCTTCATTTCAGGCGGGCTTATTGCATTATTGCTCATCAAGTTATTTATGTTGAAAGATAGCTGGAGGTTATTTTTTGAGGTCCAGATTTTTGTGGCATTGGTATTCTTTATATCCAGGTTGTTCCTTGTAGAAAGCCCTCGTTGGTTAATGTCAAGAGGAAAAAACCTGAAAGCCGGGTTAATTTTATCTTAATTTTTTCCTGACCAAAAAAAGGAAATTTTACAGATAGGCAGAATGGCAGGGAATAAAATCCATCATGTCAGCCTGCTGAAGAAGCATGATACAAGAATGAATGTCAGGGAATTGTTCTCGAAAGAATATGTGAACCGCACTCTGTTGGTTACTATACCCTGGTTTTTAATGGATATTGCCACTTATGGGATAGGAATGTTTACACCGGTAAGGGTCTAAATTCAAATTTGTTTATTGTACTCAAAAAGTTTTGATTTTTAGTGTTATTTATTGCGAGATATTTTGTTGTATCCTGAGCTTTTGCTATTCATCGCGAACCTCCCTATGTAAATACAAATTTATTAAAATCAGAGAATCTGCATATAATGACTTCTTTTGTTTAGACCACTATTACTTCTTTTATTGATGATTTGTTCCTGGGCTTGTCACGCTGTCTGTACTCATTTCAGATAAAATAGCTTTCATTTCCTGAAGCTCTTTCCCATAACCGGCCCAATTGTTTTGTTTTAAAAACTCTGTAGCTTTTTTGTAGTGGTCAAGTGCCTCCCGGGCTTTGGCCGAAAGCGAAGTCGTAACAGTATATTCGATGCCTTTTACTTGCGGCACAGGCACTAAATCCTGTAACCCCGAGCTGTTAAAAATCGCCTGAAGCGATTCTTCCAGCGTTTCTCTCATCTCAATCTGATCATTATAGGCGATAATGACTCTTTTCAATTCAGGAATTTTGCCTTGTTCTGATTGCAGATAAACAGGTTCCACATAAAGGAAGGAATTTTTTATCGGGATGATCAACTGGTTTCCTTTGAAAACCTGAGATCCTTGCTGTCCCCAAAGGGTAAGTTCAGAAGAAATGTCTGGCTGCTGATTAATCCTTGCTTCAACCTGCATTGGCCCATATATCAGCTTATCCTTAGGAAGTGAATAAACAATCAGATCACCGTAATTAGGTTTATCACAACGGGCACACAACCAAGCAATCATATTATCCTTTTTGGACGGTGTAAGCGGCAGCATCAGAATATATTCTTCTTCTTTAGTTCCGGGCAAACGCATGATAATGTAATACGGAAACATTTTCTGCTGGCTATTATTGTAGCTTTCATTGGGGACTGCCCAATAGTCTTCCTGATTGTAAAATACCTTTGGATCGGTCATGTGATATACACAGTACATTTGGGTTTGTATATTAAACAGGTCGGTGGGGTATCGGATATGGGCTTTCAAAAACTCAGGCATGTCATTAAAGGGTTTGAAAAGTTTGGGATATATCTTTTGAAATGTTTGAATAATAGGGTCTTTGGGATTAATCACATAATAGGAAACATCTCCGTTATAGGCATTTATCACCACTTTGACCGAGTTATTGATGTAGTTTAAGCTTTGCTCGCTAAGGGTTGGCGGGACAGGCTCCGAATAGGGAAACATATTGCTTGTGGTAAAGGCATCATGGATCCAGTAGAGTTGCCCATCCTGGCCAACGACCAGATAAGGCTGACTGTCGTAGGAAAGAAAAGGAGCAATAATTTTATCGCGCTGTGTAATATTCCGATAGAACATGATACGGCTCTGGTCGGTCAGATAGCCGGTAAGGAGAATTTTTATGTCCGAAAATTTCCAGGCATAAACGATGCGCTTAAACAAATTTGAAATACGGACACCTCCTTGGCCTGCATAACTTGTATAAACATTATCGTCTCCCTTAGGGTAATCAAACTCTTTAGCTGTTGTGTTTACCAAAACAAACTGATCAGATTCTTCTCCATAATAAATACCCATTTGTTTTAAGCTAAGCGGTACTGTAGTTGTCGGGGGGATGTCCTGAACAATTAAATTGGGCATACCGTTAAGCAGTATCTCATTAACAGGGTTCATAACCACGCCGTAACCATGGGTATAGATCAAATGTGTGTTTACCCATGTTTGTGCACGATTCGGAATTTGCGAAACGGGTAATTCTCTTGCCGCCAGCGCTACTTCTGTGTATTTGTCGAAATGATAACGATCAATCTGTACGCTTTTGAAATTATAATACAGGCGAATTTCCTGTAATTGCTTATACGTTTGTATCAAAGGCCTTCTGTCCCATAATCGTACGTTCTCGATGGTGAGTTGATTTTCCTGAATGTCCTTATAGGTAATTGTTTCGTCAACAGGAAAAGGTTCAGACTTAATTTTATTTAAGCCATAAGCTTCCCTCGTTAATTTTATATTATTCAGAATATAAGGTGTTTCTTTTTGCAGTTCATTGGGTTTCACAATGTATTGTTCAATTAAGCTAGGGTAAATCCAAACAAAACCAATCAATCCCAATAACCACACTCCTGCGGCATACAAAATAATTTTCTTTTTCCTGAAAACCGGAGATAGAAATAAAACCAGGGTGACACCAATGCTCAGGATGAAAATGATCCAATAGGCCGGGATTTGAGCATGTACATCCATGTAGGAGGGGCCGTAAGCAGCTCCATGTGAGGAATACAAAATATTATAAAGTTTCAGGAAATAGAATGCCGAAATACCCAGCACGAAGAATCCGGCCAAACTAAGCAAATGTCTTCTAACCGGTTTAGGAACATGAAAACCTTCACCGATTGTAGAAATGGTGTTATCAAGATAATAAGAAATTGAAACTGCGATAAAAGTCAGTACCACCATGAAAAGATACCAGCCGGTGATAAACTGGTAAACCGGAAGCTTAAATACATAAAACCCGGCATCCTTGCCAAAAATTGGCTCCTGAATACCAAAAGAAGAAGCATGTATGAATTGCAGGAAATTGTTCCATTGATCGATGGCATTCGAGCCTTTAATAATGCCAAGAAACAAAATCAGTACAGCCCATAACCAAAAAACGGCCTTCCCCTTATAAATATTTAAAATAAGTTGTCGCGGATCGTCCTCCTGAAGATGCAATTTCCCCCTTGTTGGAGCTCCTCTTTTGTTCGCAATGCGAATATGGAGGCTAAAAAACAGGACAAAAACCAGAAAGAACAAAGTAAAAGTTACGACTTTGGCAATAATCATGGTATTAAATACCGATCCATAGTTCAGGTTGTTAAACCAGAGCCAGTCGCCATAGTAATTTAAGAACAGATTCAATAAGTAGAAAGCCACTAAAATGGGGGCAATGATGATGATTATTTTTTTCATTGATTTTCCTATTTAGGTAAATATGTAAAATAAACTTCGCGGTTAAATGACTATTGAGGTGAAATACAACAATTTCTAAACCTGGTTTAAAAGGTTTAAACCGTTGCTACAGAATTTGTACCATGAAATACATTGGGTACATGTTTGTCCGCTTCCTTTTCATTCAGCTCGACGCTTCATAATAAATTATTACACTAAAGAAAGCTACGTCTAATTGTTTCATTTTCCGTTACATAATTTTTAAAAGAAATTACATGATTCTCACATTTGGGCTAATGTTTCACGAAGGCCTGAATTCAGCAACTCGCTGGTTAAATACCTTTGGCCCATAAGCAAATTCCCAGTGAGCTGTCATGGCATCCAGCCCCAATGAATTTAAGATAGTCGCAAAAAAGACAACTTACCTGGCTTTCAGCCCGAATTTGTTTTACGATTGTGGCGATGCGGGCATAACCGCCGGCTTCACGATATACTGCGTGGTCGCCTTGCCAAAATAACTCCTGGTGTAAATCAAAATAAGCATGGGTATCGTTCATTTGAACGATGGTGAGCGATCGTTTAGCTGCCATTGCTTCTATGTTTTATAATAATGTGTAATTCTTACCAGTTCTTATAATCCAAATTTTTTGAACAGATAGTATTTCGGGAAATCAATGCCAATTGTAAACAGCGCTGAGAAACTAAAAACTGTGAGCACTACTAATGGATTTAGCGCAGGAATAAGGATTCCGAATATAGCTATAACTGCAAATACGATTATAGCTGCTGTGCTTGATATAAGTAATCCTTTGCCCGGAAGAGATGACCAGAAATGTCTTCTTTCCCTTACGATTAACACCCTGAATTGGCTGTTAAATATAAGGCTCAGCATTACGAGTGTGGTTAGTTCATTCCATTGTAAATGAAAATAGTATTTACCTGCCAGGATTACACTAATGTCTTCCAAAACATAGCACAGCGCCGGAATAAGAGATGCTAAAATATTATCCTTCACGTTCCATTTATTTGGATTACTTGTATGTTTAACGTTGTCGGTTGCCAGGGACATGGTTACGAAATCATTGGCAAATACTAAAAATGATACACCAAGAAGAGTGAGTAAAATGTTATGCAGCCAGAAGAAGCCAATGGTGAGTAAAACGACAAATTCGATCACTTTGGCAACTTTATTGATTACCCATGTCAGCATTCGCTGATAGGTCTGCCTGCTTATAGTTATTGCATCTATTATTACGCCCACACCTGATTCGGTTAGGACAACACTTGCAGCCGCCTTTGCCACATCTGTTGAATTGCTTACTGCAATACCCATCTCCGCCTGTTTCAGGGCAGGGGCATCGTTAACACCGTCACCTGTCATTCCTACCATGTGCCCTCCGGATTGTAAAAGCTTCACAATGGTGTACTTGTCCTCGGGATATATCTCTGCAAACCCGTCACATTCACTAACTGTCTTTAATTGTTGATCTGCGCTTAGGTTCTTAATATCCGCCATCCGGATAATGTTATTCCCAATACCAATCTGATTAGAAATTTCTTTGGCTATATCCATACTATCTCCGGTAAGCATCAATGGCTTTATCCCAAGTTTCCTGGCCTGGGCTATCATGCTTTTTGAATCCGGCCTGGGTGGATCTGCAAGAGGCAGCAATCCTACAAGCTGAAGATTATTCAAATCATCTCCTTCTGACCTGGCAACTGCTATTGTTCTGTAACCTTTTTTTGAAAATCCATCAACTGTTTTATTAACTTCCTCTAGTGTTCCTTTGTCTGTGTCATGGCATAGAGACATGATAATCTGTGCAGCGCCTTTAACAGCCCTGAATTGCTTTCCACCGGCTTCAATAATTGCCTCTGTTCTCTTTACAGATGGATCGAAAGGAGTATAGGATATCTGTTTGTAATCAATAAAATTCACTTCCGATATAGTAGCATACTCAATAACTGCAAGATCGATTAAGTCCATTCCTTCTTTGTGGGAGGTGAGTGAGGCTAACCTCAATACATCTTCTTTCTTGTTCCCTGAAAACGCAATGCTACCGATAACCGATAACTTGTTTTGTGTTATCGTTCCTGTCTTGTCAAAGCAAATAATATCTATTGAGGCTGCATCTTCAACCGAATCAAGCCTGGTTACCAACGCCCCTTTATTTGCAAGCTCTGTTGCTCCGACAGATTGTACAATGGTAAGAACTGCCGGAAGAGCCACAGGAATTGCTCCCAAAAGAAAAATAACTACGAAGGTCAATATTAATAAAATGCCTAAATGCATCAGTAAAGCCGTTACTGAGACTAATATAGAAGCGGCTATCCCAAGATACATCATGTACTTTACCACAGCCATCATTACTTCCTGTTGATGTGAATTTGGTTTTGCTTTTTTTACCAGCTCGGTTGTTTTGCCAAAGTAGGTATTTGCACCGGTGTTTATAATAATACCCGTAGCTTCTCCACGCCTTATAATGGAACCGGAGTAGATAATGTCCGATACGCCTGTTTCCATTGGCAGGGATTCTCCGGTAAGTGCTGACTGATCAACCGAAAGCTCACCAGTTAAAATCCGGGCATCAGCCGGAACGATATCCCCGAGTTTTACGGAGATAATGTCGCCGATCACAATCCCTTTAGCATCTTCTTTTGACCAAATTTTATTCCGTAATACCTTTGCCCTGATCGCTAATTTTTTCTTTAAAAGCTCAATCACCTTTTGTGAACTACTTGAATGTATTTGCCCGATAACTGCGTTCATCGTGAGTAGCATAAAGATTATCACTCCTTCAAGGTAATGACCCAATGCAAAGGAAAGACCCATGGCCAATTCCAGCAGCCATGGCATAGGCCCCCAATAACGGAGAAGAAATTCAAGAAGAGGGTGTTGTTTATTTTCAACGATTTCGTTAGTACCAAATTTCTCGAGACGATTCTTCACTTCCGCATCCGAAAGACCGTCTGCTGTTGTTTCCAGGAGTTTAAGCGTATTTTCCAATGAGATATTTTTATACTCAGATGTCGCTTTAACTTTTAAATCCATTTTGATATATACATTAAATACAATGAATACTCTTGTTTCAATTTTAGTTTTAACTGCAAATACGAACTTCAGTTGCCTTTTCAATTCCGGTTGCAATTTCTGGTAAAATACCCATCCGTTCGAAAATAGGTCGTACAAATGGGCGAACTGAAGGCAACTTTTTAAAATAAACTGAAATACCTATAATGCAGATAACCCCTCCTAATATTAATGTTCCTGGTGCGCCTATTAAACCAGCCAAACTTCCACTTAACAGACTTCCGAAGGGAGCCATTCCCATAAATGCCAGTGAGTAAAAACTCATGACCCGTCCTCTTTTATTCTCCTCAGTAATCGTCTGAAGCAGTGTGTTGGTAGAAGCTACATGCAACATCATGCCCATCCCTGAGATAATCATGACAATAACAGAGAGCCATAAAAACCTGGACACAGAGAAAACAATCAGCCCCATTCCAAAAATCAGAACCGAAAAGGCAATAAGCTTTCCAAGACCCAATACGCTTTTTTATTTAACAGATATATATATATAGCGCCTATTAGCGCACCAGCTCCATAAGCGCTCATTAGAAAACCGAAAGTGCTTGAATTGCCGTGCAGAAAATCTTTTGCAAAAACCGGTGCAAGAAGGGTTATTGGTGTCCCAACAAGGCTTACAAGTGCCAAAAGTAAAATAAGATATCTAATAGGTTTGAAACCGAATGTATATGATAAGCCTTCCTTAATTTCTGTCAGAACACGTGCCGGACTTTGAGTTTTAGGTTTGAGAATGATAATATTCATTCTCAGTAATGAGATGATAACTGCCCCATAGCTTAAACGGTACGTATTTATAAAGTATTGGATCATAGAGATATAAAGTTTAATAACAAAAAATAATATTTGAAGAAGAAAATGATATCGATTATCAAGACTTGAATATTGAACAACGAATTGGAAAGAAAAAACCTTCTCAATCGATTCTTCATCTCAATTTAATCTGCAATATACTTCCTTTTCAAAAGGATAAAACGATCTTAGATGATATTACTTTTAGTGGATGAAGTTCAAGAATTGACAAAGATCTTAATAATGGAAATGGAGGATAAAAGTGATAATGTCGATATAGCATTAGACGGACATGATGGCAGGAACCTGGGTTTGAAAAACCAGTTCGATGTGATCATTCCGGACCTGATGCTGCCTGGACTGAATGGCCACCAGATATGTAAGGAATTGAGAAACCAGCATGTCGGGACTCCGGTGTTCATCATCTCAGCGTTAGATTCTCAGGATGAAAAAGAAGCTGGGATATTCGCAGGGGCCAATGACTTTCTGGCAAAATCTTTCAGGTTCGAAGATTTTTGCAATGGACTGGTCCTGCTTGAAAGAGATCACCGGGCCTCCTCAAACGGATCATGACAATATAAATCAAATGGAAATGGAAATTATAGAGCCTGAAAAGTTAAAAGAAAAAAGCACTCATCCCCTGATCAGATTCCTAAAAAAATTCTGGTCCCCCATCCCCTGGATGATTGAGATCGCTGCGATTATTTCAGCGATTTTTCGACGCTGGGGAATTTTTTTTCTCATCCTGTCCATGCTTTTGTTAATTGATGTAGTAAGTTTGTGGCTGGAACATACGGTGGACAATGCGATTGCAATGCTGAATACAAGGCTGGCCCTGTTTGTTTGGGATTATACCATTGTAGCATTTCTGATTCCAAACTTCCTGAAAGTCTGGTATTACAAAACGGTGAATCATCGATTTAACACTGCTACCAAATAGATAAATGTCATGAATAGATACACTGAAGAAAAAAATGAACTGAAGACCTACGGGTTTGACGAACATACATTAGAACGGCTGAATCGCCTGGTTTCATTGAACAATTATCATAAACACATCGAGGCGAAGAATGAACTGGTAAAGATGGGGAAGCGTATTCTTCCGGTCATGAACACTCTGATAAAATCAGAGTTAACCGTCCTGAGGAGAGAGGCTATTAAA
>Ga0307425_1001620_pt1 | contig 13315 bp, 12 predicted proteins | sample SalMarWE160330MG_FD_202152 | JGI IMG/M metagenome (GOLD analysis project Ga0307425, IMG submission 202152) | Salt marsh sediment microbial communities from the Plum Island Ecosystem LTER, Massachusetts, United States - WE1603-30 | ecosystem: Environmental > Aquatic > Marine > Intertidal zone >... | reverse complement strand
AAATAGCGGGTACGTAGTGCTGCCAGCACCCTCCTCCAAGAAAGTTGAGATAGTCCTTGCAAGAGATGTTTTTGAAAAGGATCTTCTCCACATGACGTTTGAGTGCATACTCTGAAGATAGAGCATCAGGCAAATTTAGCTTTTCATGAAACCGGAGATGTCCAGGAATATCATCATATAACTCTTCGATATCCTTTATGCCAATTTCTTTCATCATTTTTGCTTTGATTTCTGGAGCCGAATTCGGGATATAAGGATGAATGCCTTTTTCTTTCTCACTCATTTTCTATCTCCTTCTCTGAGATCACCCATTTATAAGTCATTAAAATTTGTTTCAGCGCAACAATAAGCAGCTGACAGAATCATGCAATCCCACCGCCGTCGACAACAAGGATAGAACCCGTAACCCAGCTTGACAGATCACAGGCAAAATACAGCACTGCGTTGGCAATATCCCGGGGCAGGCCCACACGCTGAAGAGGGCGATTTGCGGCAATTTGCATAAAATCCTGTTCCGGCAATCCAAGTTGGACGGCCTCTTCATGAAGCAATTGCGTATCCGTATCGCCAGGGCAGACACAATTCACCCGAATTCCCTGTTTTCCGTGATCGATGGCCATCGCTCGTGTGAGATTGACCACGCCGCCCTTTGCGGCGCAATAGGCAGCAGCCTTTCCTCCCCCTTTAAGTCCCCACCCTGAGCCCGCGTTGATAATGCTTCCCCGCCCGCTTTTCTCCATGAGAGGTATCACATAGCGCGAAAGCAAGAATATCGCTTTCAGATTCACATCAAGGACCGCATCCCATTCCACTTCACTCAATTCTGTGATACTTTTCCGCCATATAATACCCGCATTGTTGAACAGTATGTCGATCCGACCGAAATCTTTGGTGATGGAATCAACCGTTCGTCGGCAATCCGTATCAGAAGTCACATCACACAGATAAAACTTCACCTCTGCCCCCATCTCTTGGATCTCAGTGACGGCCTCTTTACCCTTCGTCTCGTTGATATCGCAAAGAGCGATCGTTGCACCTGCATCCGCCAAACGTTTGGCAGATGCAAGACCTATCCCAGATGCCCCTCCGGTGATGATGGCGACTTTCCCCTCTAAGCTCATAAATTCTCTGAGTGTTCGGTCTGTGTCCATGTTTATCCTCCTGATCTCAAGGATATGTGTTCTATTTTTTAACAGATAGCCCTGCAGTCTCTCCTCCATCGATCGGGATCGCCTGCCCCGTGATGAATGCAGCCTCATCGGAAGCGAGAAAAACAAACAATCCCGCCACTTCCTCGGGTAAGGCATGACGCTTGAGGGGGATGCCCTCATTGAGTTTATCCAGCATCTCAGGCGTGTATTCGGCTTTCTGCATGGGTGTTAAAACATAGCCAGGACAGATGGCATTCACCCGTAACCAGGGAGCGAACTCTAAAGCTAGAGTTTTGGCTAAGAGAATAACACCTGCTTTGGACGCATTGTAATCGGCATATAAAGGATGGCCCTCCAGCCCATTTGTCGATGCCGTAAAGAGCACAACGCCGGACTTTTGGAGTTTCATCCGTTTTATGCTTTCTTTGGCGCAGAGGAAAGCGCCGTCCAGGTTAACCCGGAGAACCCTAGCCCACTGCTCATAATCCGTATCAAGAAAAGGACTGCAGACGCTGATCCCGGCGTTCGCGATGAGGACATCGATGTCTCCTAAAATCTCATCAACCCGCTGGAATGCCTTTTGGACCTCATCTGGATGACTGACATCACAATGGGCCCCATTAAACTTCGGATTTTCAGCCAACACCTCCTTGAGAAGCTTCTTATTCCAGTCCAGGATCATGACCGAGGCTCCCTCTTCACAAAACCTTTTGGCTGTTGCCAGGCCGATACCACTGGCGCCCCCAGTGATCACGATTCTTTTATTCTCAAGGTCTTTGTATTTCCCCATTTCTCTCTCCTCTTGAGTTCAACTAATATATTATAAATCTACATCCCACGCAAACGCCATGCGTGTTATCTGAATATTTCTGAACTTGTGATGTTTGGTACGCTGTATAGCATCTTTGAACAATCCAATTTTGTGATAGAAAAAATTAGGCATTTGAATTTTATGGGAGGTGATACTATTCTATAAATACGCATCGGAATCTGAGATGAAAGACCTGAGTGAGAAATTTCATTTTCGGGAGATCCATCCACGGCTTTTTATCGGCACGACAAGCGACAGATACGCAGGTTGGATTGGCCAGATTTACTCCAAAGATAAATATAAAGGGAAGATAATCCGAAGGTCAACCACGGTTGGGGGAAAAGTCTTCACAGAGGAAGTCCTTCCAGTAGACAGCGTTGTGGAATATTATGACCATTTTTCTGTTCTTGAGATCGATTTTACTTTCTATCGGCCGCTGGCCGACCGCAAGGGCAAGCCAAGTCAGAGCCTTCATGTTCTCCGCCAATACCAGAAACACTTGACAGAGAACGATCGGGTGATCCTCAAGGTGCCCCAGACTGTTTTTGCGAAAACACTCCGACGGGGCAAAACACACGTGGAAAACGCCGATTACCTCAATCCCGAATTGTTCACCACAGGCTTCTACGATCCTGCGACCTCACTGCTGGAGACATCCTTGAGCGGGATGATCTTCGAGCAAGAATACCAGAGAAAGAGCGAATCATCGACCTCAGAAAACCTGGCCTCAGAACTGGATGAGTTTTTCAGCTCCATTCCCAAAGACGATCGATACCACGTGGAAATCAGGACAGGACGCCTCCTTGCCCAGCCGCTTTTTGATGTTCTACAAAAACATGGCGTGGGACTGGTGTTGTCCCATTGGACATGGCTGCCCCCGCTCAGCGACCAGCTCAAGAAAGCTCAAGGCGCTCATTTTAGCAGCAGCAACTCTCTGCTCATCCGCCTTTTAACCCCCAGAGCAAAGGCTTACGCCGAGACCTATGCAGCAGCTTTTCCATTTAATGCAATGGTTGAAGGAATGTTGCACCCAAGCAGCGTTCAGGATACAGTGACAGTCGTGAGGGCAGCGCTCAAGGATGGCCGGTGGGTCTATCTCCTCATCAACAACCGAGCTGGGGGCAACGCTCCCCTTATCGCTGCTGAGGTTGTCGAACACCTGGACCTGTGATCAGTTTGTGTCCTGCCACGTGCATGAGACGTTACAGGAAATTCAATTCTATAAAAAGCCTTCAAACAAGAGCTCTTTAAAGAGTGGTTGGATTCACTTAAAAAACAAAGTTCTACGACTTTTCATGATTGAGGAGCCAGACCTTTCTCCATAGACCTCCGCCAAATCCCACAAGATCGCCATCCGCACCGATCACCCGATGACATGGAATGATAATGGCAATGTTGTTCTTCCCGTTTGCACCTCCAACAGCCCGGACAGCTTTTTCATTCCCAATAGCGACGGCCACATCTTTATAGGAAGCCGTTTTTCCAAATGGTATTTTCCTCAGCTCTGACCAGACCTTTTTCTGGAAATCTGTACCCTCCAGTTGGAGTGCTAAAGAAAAGGTTCTTCGTTTTCCCTTGAAGTACTCATCCAACTGCTTCCGGCATTCTTGGATGATGGGGGGAAGGTTTTTGTCATCTCTGATATTTCTCTTTTCAGAGAAGTTGACTCTGGTTATGGCCTCTTCCGTGCCCTCGATCTCAAGCATGCCGACTTTTGAATCATAAGTGGTCGTGAATTTTTTCATTGTCGGCCCTATCCTTTTAGTTTAGCAGAAATAGCAAAAAAAGTGTCCCCCTCGTTTTAGGATTCAAGACTTTCCACAATACAGAATGCCTTGAGTACTCAACTGCGCTTTTCTATTTTTCCATGCCGGGAAAAATAGACAGCATTTTATTTGGAAAATCACTAATCGGAGTACTCGATAACGCTGATAATAATTCATGTCCCAACGGCTTTGGCGACGACAACGGCAACACTCCCCATTTCTATGTTGTACCGCTCGATTTCCTGAAGCTGATGTTTTTTGATAAAGGCCCGTAAACCTCCTTGCTTCAGGAATTGGCGGTTGTTCCTGAAGTGCTCACCGCCTGCTGTCCTCTCGATCAAATAGGCGAACATCGCGCCAATCCTGGCATTTCTGTTCCATGGATTCTCGAAATCCACAAAAACAATTTTTCCATCAGGGGAAAGTAACCGCTTGGCTTCTTTTATGATCTCATCGCGATTTCCGGATGTTTTTTCGTGTAGCGCAAAAGAGACGAGAATGCCTTTAAACGATTTATCTTTGAATGAGATATGAGCAGCATCGGCACAGATGAAAGAACGCTGAGGATACTTTAAAGCCGCGTAGCCCACCATCATCCGATCGATATCAAGGCCAAAGATCTCTTGATGATTTTTCCCCAATATGTGGCATTGGGTCCCTGTGCCACAACAGATATCCAGTGCTGGGAAAAGGTCATTCTTTTGGAAACAGTAGGCAACTCTGCCTTTTATGCCTTTGATGGCTGGCTCTATGAACCAGTCGTACATCCGTCCAGAAATAAAAAATCTCATCTTAGTAAAAAAAACGCTCTTCTCCCTTTCTGGAGAAATGGACATCTTCCTCTTGAAGAAGCACTTCTCCGTAGATCCTTTTCAGAGTCTTCCCTAATTCTCGCCACGTATAGTGCTCTTTGAGATTTTTGAACGCGGCTTGAGACATCTTCTTGCGCAGAGCGCTTTTCGTGCAGAGTTTTTCAAGAGCTCCAACCAGATCCCGGACACATTGATCAGGATTCTCTGGTTTCACGCGAATTCCCCACTTTTCTTGAACATGCATGGCAGGTCCACCAGCATCAAGACAAACCACAGGCAGCCCCGCAGACATCGCCAAAACCGTAAAAAAGCCACTCCTGTCCAGAAATCCTGAAGACAGGAAAACATCGCTATCCTGCATCCTTTCATGAAGGGCTTTGCGCTCTATCCAGGGATGAATCCTGACTCTCGATTCGAGCTTATGGTCTCCAATCAATCGCTCGAGAGTCTTTTGTTCCGGACCTTCACCAAATATCACAAAATCAGATTCGGGAAATCTATCGGAAAAATGAGCATAGGCTTTAATAGAGAGGCTGAATCCATTGTTTTTATGAAGACATCCTGCCGATATTATCCGAAAAGTGTCCTGATTCCTGGGCTTTTTAGGATCCGGTTTTATAGGATTAGAGGCAACTCCCGAAAGCGGAAAAAAATGGATCTTCCGGACATCTGTTCTGGGAAACCTCATCCACGTCTCCTGGTTGCAGACAAGTATGGACTGAGCGTTCTTCTCCCCCTCCCGTCTCGCATAATGTTTTCGGCCAAACCATCGCCCGAACAAACGCCATTTTTCTTTCCATCGTTCAAACACAGAATATTCACCACGTAATCCTCTGGGAATCCTCTCCCCTCCCCCTAAAGGCCCCCAAATAAACGGTATTTTTAAATACGCTCCGACAAAACTGGGGATCCAATCGAACTCTGGTGTCAGATGGTGAACGGCATCGAAGTGGATCTCCCTGTGCAGAGAGCGAGCGTATTTCCAAGCCTTTCTTTGCCAGAGGAACAAACAGAACCGCCGATCGAATGATGTCTTTCGGAGAGATCGCCAGCATCTGGGCAAACTGATAAAATGGATATTCACCTTGGGGAGAGCCCCAGCAGACAATGCCTCCAAAACGTCATCACTGTTTTTGCTATGCGTGATCACCCAAATATCATAAAAGCGCCTGAGTCTATCCACCAGATTCCAGGCCAGAATACCCCTGTCGGGGCCCATAAAAGTCAATTCTTTCGGATGAAAAGCGTAAGCAGAGATGAGAATTTTGAGTTTATCCATGGCTTGAGGATCTTCCCGAACTATCCTATCTTCAACTGCGCTCGGCCTGCAAAATTTTATCTCTCGGATCGAGCAATCCTTTAGTCGATTCAGAAAGAGTGAGAAAGGTAGGATAATGATTCAAGCAAAAAGTGTCAAATTCATGACAATAAACATATGTTCTTCGCTATGGTTGTCCAAATCCGATCACAGCTGTTCAGGCGGCAACAATAACCTCATATCCCTCCTTGACAGGATCGGTCTTATAAAACGGCATGAACTTGATAAGCTGTTCCTGGTAATAGAGACTTTTTTCGTTGGCTATAGCATCTTCCTTGTTTTCCCACATGGTTATGGAATGGCCCTTACCCGTCTCTCGATCAAGACAGAAATAAATTTTTTCGAATCCTTTCTGCGATTTAGCTGCTGGGACAACGCTCTCTTCATAGATTTTGATAACATGATCTATATATTCAGTTTTGACTTGGATTGAAGTAATACGCGCGAACATAAGTTTCCCTCCTTCTTATTTCCAATCCCCAGATTCATTCATTTTAAAAAAATCCCAGCTCTCGGAATACGCGTTGATCTAAATAAAATAAATACCCTTCGAGCTTTTGACTGTTCCCTCAGTGAAATTATGATGATTTAACTAGTGATATCATAATAAGTTAACGCCAAAAATGCAATGAATTCAACCACTATCTTTTGTTCATTAGGCTTGAGGCCTGTTTTAAGACTCTGAGTGCGTTCATAGTAATCCACTTGCTGGGTCTATCCTTGCGCTCGATGTTGACCTGAAAACGGCCGTTGTAGGTGTTCTCGAGAACCCAGCGCCCGTTTTCGTTTTGTTTGGATAGCATCAGATCCATGGCCTCTCCTGTTTTCAGAGATCTCAGAAAATGCTTTGAGCGCCTTGACTATGGTCAAAAAACAGGTGTGCCTTCCCCAACAAGGTTCTCTTTTTTCAAAGGGCCATCCTTTAGGCCTGCAGTCCACACCATCATCAAACCGAGTGTATTTACCGATCCAATCGATGCTCCGCTGGACTCTGGGATCATCGCAATAACCGAAACGGATCAAACTCCAGACCATGTTTCCTGTGAGACACGGAATAACACCGCTGTGGAAGCCCCCTCCTTTTTTCGTACCTTTGTAGGCAAACCCACTGCTGTTCCGGTCCTGGGACATTTCGAGAACAAATTCGCACGTCCTTTGAATCCTCCGATCATTCCCGTCCGCTCCCAATTCTGCAAGAATGATCATCTGCCATACAGTCCCCTTGAATTTCGTCCGTCCATAAAAATCTTCTGCGCTCTCCCAGTACTCCCCTTCCTTCTGTTTGCTCAAGATCTTGGGAACCACTCCTTTATCCATGATATCCTGCCTGGCTTTTGTGAGTTCAGGATCATCTGGAGGTCTTTCAAGGATATCTCTCAGAGTGAAAAACCGAACAGAAGGGTTGTCCTCCTCGAGCAACCATTCTGTTGGGTCAGCCTTGAGAACGCTTTTCCATTCTCTCATTTTTGGAATATACCTCTTGCCCGACAATATTCCCCGAAAATTTTTATGCACACTTCACAGAAAAAATGTCGTGTTCACGATCTGAGACTGCAGCATGTATGAGGTGTCGGTAATCATTTTGAACAAATCATATTAACATATTCCTATGAGTCATGATAAGATCATAAAAGAAAGGCAAGCATTGCTAAATCCGTGATGAGTGACGTCCGAGTGTCTCAATATTGTGATAAGTCTTAATACGAACACAGATTTGGGGATGCTCACGAAAAGAACGGTGAGAGACTGGAGGAAGAATTGATCAAAAAGGCTTACATTTCAGTTGTGCTGGTGTTTATTGCGTTGACTTCACTCGTTTCCGCTTCTGATGAGCCCCTCTGTGATCAGATCGCAAATTATACGATGGATGTCAAACTCAACACAGAGAGTCAGACGATATCCGCCACAGAGCTCCTATCGTGGACCAACACCTCTGATTATCCTACGGACGAACTTTGGTTCCATCTCTATTGGAACGGGTTCCAGAACAACATGAGCGATTTCCTCCAGGAGGGGACGGAGAGATGGAGCCGGATCTTCAGGACAAACAAAAAAGACGATTGGGGATTCATCCTCATCAACGCGATCAAGATGATCGAGGGGGAGAACGCGGGTGAATATGACTTGATACACACCCAAGAATTTCGCCATCCCGACAATGATAATCTGGATGACCGAACCGTTATGTCGGTGAGGCTTCCCCAGCCCGTGGAGCCGGGCCAGACCATTGTCCTCCATATCGATTTTTTTGCGAAGGTCCCCCGCCCCATTCACAGGACGGGTGTTTACCGGGACAGTTATTTTATTGCACAGTGGTTCCCGAAAATCGGTGTCTTCGAGGATGGGCAATGGAATTGCCACCAGTTCCATGCATCCAGCAATTTTTATGCGGATTACGGCACATACGACATACACATCACAGTGCCCTCGCATTTTATCATCGGGGCCACAGGTGAACACTTGGAAAAGACGGATAATCCAAATGGAACGACGACCCACCGGTTTTTCCAGCACAGCGTGCATGATTTTGCATGGACAACCAGTCCTCATTACCTTGAATTCAAGGAAGATTTTATGTTTTTGCCTGGAAAACGAGTGGAGATCACTCTTCTGTTACAACCCTACCACAGGAATCAGAAAGATCGATACATGAACGCTATCAGACACTCTATCAAATTGTGCAGTCAATGGTACGGGGATTATCCTTACACAACCGTGACTTGTGTCGACCCCGCCTATAACAACCGATGCGGCGGGATGGAGTATCCGACCCTCATCACTGGAGGAACATATTTCCTCACACGAGATCGGATCCCTAGTCCGGAAGGAGTCACAATTCACGAATTCGGCCATGGCTATTTTTATGGACTTGTGGGCACTAATGAGTTCGAGGATGCCTGGATGGATGAGGGCTTCACTTCATTTCTCGACTCGGAGGTGTATTACGCTGCCTATGAGCCGCCGCTCTTTTCAAAAACCTATTTCGGGATCCCCGTGACCTTTAAAGACATCGTTATTCCCATAGAATCATCGGGGATATCCAGGCATCGGCAGACATCCGATATGGATATTATGCAAAACTTCACATGGAACTTCATGAGCCAGGGAAGTTATGGAGCAAACTCTTACGCCAAAGCTGAGTTGATGCTGCGCTCCCTCAAAAGATACATGGGCCAAGAGCTTTTTGCTGAGATGATCAAGGATTATTCTACCCGATACTGGTTCAGCCATCCAAAACCTCAAGATTTTTACACCGTTGTTAATGAGTATGCCGGACAGGATATGAGCTGGTTCTTAGATCAATTTGTGTATGGATCGGGTAAACTGGATTATGCTATCGGTGCCTTAAGAAGCCAGAAGAAACGGATCCCCAAAGGTTGGTTCGACGGAAAATACATCGAATCTGGAAAACATAGGGGTGAAGAGCCCATCTATCATACGGAGGTTCTTGTGCGACGGCTAGGCAAGGTTCAAGTTCCCGTCGATGTCCTTGTTGTTTTTGAGGACGGCAGTGAGATTACAGAGCACTGGGATGGCCAGTACAGATGGAAAAGATTCGAGTATGAGAGCCCTTTAAAAGTGCGGGAAGCTATCGTTGACCCTGATTTTAAGCTGGTGATCGATGTCAAGCGTTCCAACAACAGCAAAACCGTCAAGCCCAATCAATTGGCCCCATGGAAATGGACATCCAATTGGATGCTCTGGCTCCAACATGCTCTCGAATTCTTTTCTACCTACGGTGGATAGTCGCCATCCAAGCGTTTAAGTCGTCAACACGTAGTTAGTCCTCTATTTGTGTTCGCTGAAATGGAGGGCGACTAGACGGTAAATTCCCCCGCTACTGACGCAGACAAACGTCATCTGTTTGATGATCCCAGACACAAGTCACACAATAAACACCTAGGATCAGAAAAACGGGAAGAGTCACACATAACATTTTGTTCGTATTCATGATTCTTTTCATGGTTTTTACTGAAACCCGGCTTCAAAGTCCCAGCTTGTTGTTCGTGTATTTCGAGATGAGTCGCTTGCGCAATTCGCGATACATCTGGACCGTCTTTTCCATGTTCGTCAAGGTGTATTCTGTAAGGAATTCCTTGGCCTCGTCTGGATTTTTTTTGTACATCTCGAGCGCTTTTCTGTCGATCTCCTCGAGGTTTTTAAAAAAATCGGCTTCAAAGGGATCACGGGCTTTCCGAAGATCTTGGATCGCTTCCTGCCATCGCAGATAAAGCAAATTGTCCACAAAATCAACGGCCCATCGCGCTGAATTTTCGCTGAAATTGTCCGGATCATATGTTTGATATAAGGGAGAAATTTTTTGTGTCCCTGCGTAAATGGGGACATACGTACTTGTGTACTGGTTATCCACATAAAACCAATAAATGCCTCCAATGGCTGGGGGCAACCACCCTCTCAATTGAGCGACCATACCGTAGCCTCCCCTGGACACCATCCGGCGCCATGTGATATCCAGGAGTTCTCTCATATCGCGTGTAGGAAAGGGTGTCGTTAAGGGACTCTTTTTGAAGCCCCCATTGCTATCGGGAACCAGCCAGTCTGTGTCTGCCGTCATATCATAGATCGTCCCTTCATAAACAGAACGCTGGAATGCGATCACCTCCTGGACAGAGAGTTTCTTTTCTGGTTTGACAGAGAATGGGTAGATGGAAATATGCTCGAGATACTGGTGGTAGGCATCGTAGCTGCTGAATGGAGATCTTAACTTTTTATCCGGCCATTCCTTGAGTGTGGGTGCATACGTGCTGAAAAACAGCCAGAATCGGCTCAGAGCCCACTCTCTGGGCATGGGGGAATAAACCTCCTGCCAAATAAATGGCGTACCATTTGAAGGATCATACCAGCCATAGTCAATGGCGACCTGTTTATAATTTTTCGATGCCCTGAAGGTGTCCGGATCACTCAGATCAATCTCTTTGATGATACTCCAGTTGGGGACGATGGCGATGTGGTCATCCGGAACCCTCTGTGCTGCCCATATGGCACCCAGTTTGCCACTTCCGGGTTCCCAATTCGGACCTACGCTGAAAACTTCCAACACCCAGGCTTCGTTGGGATCGGCGATGCAGAGTCCCTCTGACTCAGGACCGCATGAAGGGAGAAAACCATATTTCTCGACCAACATTGTGATCAGGTCTATGGCTTCTCTTGCCGTTTTGCATCTCTGGAGGGCGAACAACTGGGCCTGCTCGATGGTCATGATCTGTTTTCCCGAGTCCACATCCACTTTTAACTCATCTCTCTGGCTTAGTGTGCTCTCCCCGATAGCCAATTGATATTCGTTCATTTGTGGATAGCCTGTATGGAAGTAGGAATAGGTCTTTTCGACTTGAGGGATGTATCCCAATACTCTTCCGTATTCCCTTAAGGGCTTTTTTACCTCTTGAAGCCCATAATAAACAGGAGCTTGGTCCCCCTTCTTAAACGTCTGCGCCGGAACGACATGCACACGGCACTCAGGGCAGCAGCCAGTGTGCGAGGTGATCACGGAGCCGTCCACGGATGCCGCTTTTCCAACGACGATATCCGTACAGGCATCTCGAGCGACATTTCTCTTATCCCCATTCGCGGTGAGAAGAACTCCAGCAAAAGCACACAGTACAACAAATCCCGTAAAACTGTATTTCATTCCCCTCATCTTCTTAACTCCTCCCTTCGATTCGCAAGTTGTTGGCTTGGATCGATCATGATGGATTTCTTTTGTATAACATTATAATTTGAAAAGATAAAAATCCATAACTTTGTTGTTACGACTACCCAAAGATATTATAATTAGCAGATCAGACTTTATGAATCAAATTCAACCAGAAGCATCTCTAAGTCGGTGATGGATGACGTCCGAGTGTCCCAATTGGTGATTGTGAAAACACACAATTGGGACACCTAATAAAGCAACTTAGGTTCAAACGATTATGGTTGTGGAGAAGCTTCCAATGAATTTTAAAATCCAATATGGCGAGAATGGCATTATTGTTATTGTGCGATCAGCTTGTGTGGTGAAGAAAGCCATATCACCGATCTGATCATTTGGTACATCACGCATCATAGAATTGGGAACACACATTTATGAATGTGGCAAGGAGTCATTATGGACTATGATTTTGACACAATTATTGAGCGGCGTGGCACATATTCTTCAAAATGGGATCTCGGGGAACTGGCTGTCGGTGTCCCCGATGCCCTGCCCATGTGGGTGGCGGACATGGATTTCGCATCTCCTCCGCCTGTTGTGGAAGCTTTTCGGCGAAGAGTCGATCACGGCATTTTTGGCTATACGGAAAGATCGGATTCCTATTATGCTTCAGTTGCATACTGGATGAAACGCAGGTTCAATTGGGATATCAGGGAGAAAAAGATCGTCTACACTCCTGGCGTGGTCGTTGCATTGAATCTGATCATACAGGCATACACCCGGCCCGGAGATAAAGTCATCATCCAGCAGCCAGTCTATCATCCCTTTTCCTATGCCATCCTGAATAACAAGCGTCAGTTGGTCAACAACCAACTGCGCATCCAAAACGGGCGGTTTGTCATGGACCTTGATCACCTCCAAAAATCCATAGACAAACGAACACGCCTGCTCATTCTCTGCAGCCCTCACAATCCTGTAGGCAGGGTTTGGGAAAGAGAGGAATTGAAACGGTTAGCTGAGATCTGTCTTGAAAACAACATCATTCTTGTCTCGGACGAGATCCATGCAGACCTGGTTTTCAATGGACATGTTCATACGCCGACGGCGACACTATCAGAGGAGATCTCCGACATCGTTGTCACATGCACCGCTCCATCAAAAACCTTTAACATTGCTGGCCTTGGGGTTGCCAACACGATTGTATCCAATAGTGCACTTCATGACCAGCTTTGTTCGATAGTCAAAAATACTGGCTTGGAGATGACAAACGTTTTTGCCAAGATCGCCACTGAAGCGGCATATAATAATGGGGAAGAATGGCTCGAACAGTTATTGAAATACCTCCAGGAAAATTACGAATTCCTTCTCTCTTTCCTCAAAGCTCACTCCCCTCAGATCTCCGCTTTTCCTTTGGAAGGGACCTATCTTGTCTGGCTTGATTTTCGGAAATTGGGACTATCCGATCAGGAGTTGAAAGATTTCCTTCTTAAAAAGGCCAAGGTATGGCTTGATGAGGGGACAAAATTTGGAGGGGGAGGGGAAGGATTCCAGAGGATGAATATCGGCTGTCCGCGCAAACTGTTGAAAGAAGGTTTAGCCCGGATAACCAGAGCTCTTCATGAACTTTAGTTCATCCGTACGATAAAATTCTCAGTTGCACTAGTAGCATTTCCACAGCTCCACTTCGCCATCGCAAGATTCACCACGGACAGTAATCGCATATTTTCCTGAATGATTCACTTGTTTCTCTTTTCCCCGTACAGGTGTTCGAGGAGGGTTAAAACCCGATCGGGGGGCGTATCCA
>Ga0307425_1001619_pt1 | contig 13318 bp, 13 predicted proteins | sample SalMarWE160330MG_FD_202152 | JGI IMG/M metagenome (GOLD analysis project Ga0307425, IMG submission 202152) | Salt marsh sediment microbial communities from the Plum Island Ecosystem LTER, Massachusetts, United States - WE1603-30 | ecosystem: Environmental > Aquatic > Marine > Intertidal zone >... | reverse complement strand
CCTGCACACCCCCCAATAAACATCAAAAAGACAAGAAGATACTGACAGAAAGAAGGCCACACGCCGAAATCTGTCGTAGCATACCCGGTGGTGGTCATGATAGAAACCACCTGAAACGCTGCATCTTCCAAACGATTCCCCCACCCTCCCCCCATTACAAAGAGCAAATAACCGAACACCAACCCTATCCCTACCAGGATGAGCGCCAGATAAAAACGGAATTCCCGATCAAGCCAGTATCCCTTATAGCCACCCTTCAGAAATCGATAATGGAGGGCAAAATTGGTACCGGCTAAGAACATAAAGACGGTTATAACAATACGATGATAATGCCCATAAAAGGCTATACTGGTATCTTTGGTAGAAAATCCTCCCGTTGCCATGGTCGTGAAGGAATGACAAATAGAATCGAAGATATTCATTCCCCCGAGAAAAAGCAGAACAACCTCCAACCCCGATATAAGAAGATAAGTCTGCCACAGTATCTTTGCTGTTTCGGCAATACGGGGACGGAGTTTGTCAAGAAAGGGGCCGGGGACTTCTGCCCGATACAACTGCATACCCCCGACCCCTAAAAAGGGAAGAATGGCGATGGAAAGGAGGATAATGCCCATCCCCCCCAGCCATTGGATCATGGCCCGCCAAAAAAGAAGGCCTTTGGGAACAGCATCGAGAGCGGTAAGGACTGAGGAGCCTGTGGTGGTGAAGCCGGAGACCGTTTCAAAGAGGGCATCGATAGGATGAGTAAACAGCTCGGACACGTAAAAGGGAATGGCACCGAATATACTGGCACTGATCCACCCAAAGGTAACGATGAGGAATGCCTGCCGCCTGGTGAGGTCTCCCCGTTTTTTGGGAATAGGAAGGTAGAGGAGCAACCCGGCCAGCGCTGTTATCCCCATGGCAATGAGAAAAGAAACGATCTCCTTTTCTCCATAGTACCAACTGATCCCTAACGGGAAGATCATAGTCCCGGCCAGAAAGAGATTGAGCAAGCCGAGGACGCGAAGGATCTGGGACATCAGCTATCCCCTACCAATACTCAGGCTTCACCATTACCATCTTTTCAACTTTTTTCATGGCAGCTGAGGCCACCACCATTGCCACCTTATCCCCAGGAACAATAACAGTCTCTCCGTTTGGAACCACGAGTTCTTCCCCCCTGAATATGGCCCCCACCAGCACCCCTTTTGGCAAGTGCAAATCTTTCAGGCGTTTATTGATCAGATCAGATGTCTCCAACGCTTCGATTTCTATAACCTCGGCCTGGTCCTCAAGCAGGGTGACCACACTGGCTATTTTCCCCCTCCTGATGTGCTGCAGGGTCTTGTTTACCGCTATGAGGGAGGAGCTGATGGCAACGTCAACCCCTATTTGATACACCAACGGCAAATAGGCGGCTCTATTGATGGAGGCGACAACCCGTCTGGCACCCATCCGCTTGGCGAAGAGGGCGATGAGAATGTTTTTTTCTTCATCTGGCGTGACCGCAATAAAGGCATCCATCTCACTGATATTCTCTTCCTCGAGGAGTTCATGTGATGTAAAATCCCCCCGTAAGACCATGCTCTTGTCCAATTCTGAGGCAAGGAACTCACAGCGCTCCTCATCGGGCTCAATGATCTTCGGATGTATGCCTTTCTCCTCTAACATCTTGGCAAGATTGAACCCCACGCTGTCACCACCAAAAATCATCACCCGCTTCAGGACTGAGTTATGATAGCAATTGAGGGGAGCGAGGAGAGTGGAGATGGTTGAAGGCTCGCCGATAATAAAGACCAGATCTCCTTTCATAATTTCGTCTTTTCCCGTGGGGACGATCACGTGGTTGTCGCGGTAGATCGCCGCAATGATGACCCGCAAGTCTGGGTAGAGAATTTTTAAGTCAAGCATGTGTTTGCCAATGATCGGGTTTCCCTCCTTGACAAAGACGCTGGCCATCCTGATTCTTTCGTTCGCGAAATCAACGACATCCACGGCAGCCGGGGTCTCCAGAATCCTCATAATGGAGGCCACCATCTCCTGGTCCGTATTGATGACGAGATCGATGTCCAATCGATCTTCTCCCAGAATAAGCATATTAGATGCGTACTCACTGTCTTTGATCCTGGCTATCTTGATGGGTACGATAGCCTGTGCGCCCGCCACCAAACAGGAGACCATGTTTACCTCATCGCTGTCAGTAGCTGCGACGACGATCTCAGCCTTCTCTATGCCCGCCTTGCGCAGCACCGCCATACTACTGCCACTGCCGTGGATGGCGTGTACGTCAAGGGTTTCAGAGACCCGTTTTATCTTTTCTTCGTCCTTGTCAATAACGACAATATCCTGCATTTCCCGCGATAATCTGCGGGCTACGTTGTATCCTACCTCTCCAGCCCCGATAATGATGATACTCATCTGTTCATCCTCTACACCTATACTTAGAAACCTCTTATACTACAAAATAGGGTCTGACAACACCCCCAAAATACATCATACTAACGTTAAATAATAATTGACTTTTTTTCATATGTATGTAGTTTTGGGTGAGAAAGACGGGACAATAAATTCACGATGTCCTTGATCGAGTCAACGTAAGCGCTGTAAAGACGTAAGGAGGCCTCATGGAAACCAAGAGATTGTCTCAGGGAATGATCCAGGTCTATACCGGGGATGGGAAGGGGAAGACGACTGCTGCGCTGGGGCTCGCCTGCCGTGCTGTCGGCTATGGCTTGAAGGTCTTTATCATCCAGTTTCTGAAGGGAAACATGGAATACGGTGAACTAGAGACGGCAAAAAAATTGGCCCCATACCTCACCATCAAACAGATGGGCCGGGGGTGCCTGCTGAAGAAGAGTGAGCACCCTGAACCGGTGGATATCGCCTGTGCCCAGGAGGCCGTGGCTCTGGCACGTGAGGTCCTTCGGAACGGCGATTACGATATCGTGATCTTAGATGAAATCAACGTGGCTGTTGATTTGGGACTTGTTGACAAAGAAGAGGTCATTCAGTTGATGGATGAACGCCCCTCACATGTGGAATTGGTCCTGACCGGCCGTTATGCAGCGCCAGAGATAATTGAACGGGCTGATTTGGTTACTGAGATGGTGGAAATAAAACATTATTACGGACAAGGAATCCAAGCCAGGATGGGAATCGAAAAATAACTATGGAGTGCATTTATGAACCCCCTGCCCATCTTGTTCATCGGCCCTCTTTTTCATCGGCATCGGAAGCTTTTTCACCGTCTATGCGATACCCCTCATCAACCCATTGGCCGAGGTCAATGAGCTTACACCTCTCAGAACAAAAGGGACGATAGGGGTTCCCTCCCCAACGGATCAATACGCCGCACCGGGGGCACTGCGCCCTCACTTCTTCTTCCGCCATTTACTCCCTGCGCTTTTCTTCCCCCCTTCTCCTTCTAGGGCGGCGAATTCCTCGAGGAGCTCTTCCTGCCTCTTGGAGATCTTTTTGGGCACCTCGACCGTTACCTGAATGATCTGATCCCCCCGGCCGCGGCCGTGGAGGTGGGGGATCCCCTCACTTCGTAACCTGAATATCTCCCCTGGTTGTGTCCCCTTGGGGATCTGAATCGTCTTGGTACCATCCAAGGTAGGCACGTTAATGGTCCCCCCTATAGCAGCTATGGTAAACGATATGGGTACACGCCAGATAATATCGTCCCCCTCGCGCTCGAAAAACTCGTGGGGCTCCACATAGATGATAACGTAGAGATCACCTGCAGGACCGCCTCGTGACCCCTCTTCCCCTTCCCCCCTGAGTCTGAGGCGGGAACCGGTATCCACCCCTGGAGGGATCTGAAGGGAAACCTTCTTTTTCTGCTTTACCAATCCTGCACCGCCGCATGATTTGCACGGATTGGCGATCACCCTACCCTCGCCGCGGCAGTAAGAACACGTGGTGCTGATGGTAAAGAAGCCATGTGACCTATTGACCTGCCCTCTCCCATGACAGTGGGGGCACACCTGGGGTTCAGAACCGGGCTGCGCTCCAGTCCCATTACAGTGTTCGCACCGCCCTTTTTTTACTACTTCGATTTCCGTTTCCTTGCCAAATGCCGCATCGACAAGGGATATCTTCAGATCATATCTGAGATCAGCGCCCTGACTCGCTCCCCGTCGGGATGACCGAGGCGAAAAACCGAAGAAATCTTCGAAAATATCGCTAAAAGAGGAGAATATATCATCAAATCCTCTAAAACCCTGAAACCCCGTGCTCCTTAAGCCATCATATCCATAGGCATCGTATATCTCCCGTTTATTGGGGTCCCTGAGGACCTCATAGGCCTCTGCAGCCTCCTTGAATCTTTCCTCCGCATCTTTGTCATCCGGGTTGCGGTCTGGATGATATCTGAGGGCCATCTGCCGATACGCCTTTTTTATCTCATCCTCTGAGGCGCTGCACGATACACCCAAAATATCATAGCAATCCCGTTTAGCCATGCCTATGCTCCAAAAAACGCCAGATTCGGCTTTAATATAATAACCATTGACACACTTTTCAATATCTGCTTCAATAATTGCGCAATACTGTGGAGGCTGGGGAGGCGTTTGAACGTGTATAATCCTTACTTTTTTAACGGCGCTCTGTTGGTCTATTTCATCGCTTTTGTGTGTTACCTCCTCTTTGTGGTAACAAAACGACAGGGGGTGGGGAGGACTGCTTTTGGGATCATCCTCATCGGTTTTTTCATCCACCTGGGAGGCCTCGTGATTCGATGGCTGGAGACCCACGCCACGGGATACGGCTATATACCCCTTTCTAATATGTACGAATCCCTCGTCTTTTTCTCCTGGGCCATCGTCTTGGTATATCTCCTCGTGGATATCAGATATCACCAGAGGACCATCGGGGTCATCGCTTCTCCCCTTGCAGCCATCGCCATTGCCGCGGCCTCCCTCGTGCCGGGGGTAACGAGCGATATCCGCCCTCTCATCCCGGCCCTACAAAGCAACTGGTTGGCCATCCATGTGATCACCTGCTTCCTCGGCTATGCAGCCTTTGCCATTGCCTGTGGGATAAGCGTTGCCTATCTGATCCAATTAAAAAGAGAAATATCCCCCCGCGGACCCATAAGCTGGCTGCCCGCATCTCAGATATTAGATGACATAAATTATAAAGCTATTATCATCGGCTTCCCCATGCTCACCCTCGGTATTGTGACGGGGGCGGCGTGGGCCAGTTATGCCTGGGGCACGTATTGGAGTTGGGATCCAAAGGAAACCTGGTCTTTGATTACGTGGTTTATTTACGCAGCCTTCTTACATGCTCGATACACACGTGCGTGGCGAGGAAAAAAGACCGCCCTGCTCTCCATCGTAGGATTCTGCGCGGTCATCTTTACCTATTTTGGGGTGAACTTCCTGCTCGCTGGCCTCCACAGCTACCTTTAGCCCTTCGAATTGATAGCAATTAAAGCTCTTTTCCCGACGCTCACTGCTTTTCTCTCATGAGGCATCCCAAGCCAAGTACTCGAAAAGCATTGCTTTTTTTTGCTCATTTCGTTATCTTTTTGTGTAATGATCTATGGTATCGGTGTGGACATAGTAAAAATAGCAAGATTCGAGCGGGCCTTGGAAAGGTGGGGTCATCGCCTCAGCGAGCGGGTCTTTACCCCCCAGGAGTTATCGATCTGTCACAACAAGGCGCATCCGGGGAAACATTTGGCCCTCCGTTTTGCCGCCAAAGAGGCCTTCTTAAAGGCCATGGGTATTGGGATGTTCCAAGGAGTAGCCTGGAATGATATAGAGATCAGCAATGATTCCCTGGGTCGTCCTCACATGAAGGTGAGGGGCACAGCAGAAAAGATCTGCCGAGAAAAAGGGATACACGAGATCTTTGTAAGCATCTCTCACGAACATGAATATGGGGTCGCCCACGTGCTCTTGGAGGTGTGAGGTGAAACTCGTAACCGCCAGCCAAATGCAAGACCTTGACCGCAGGACCATCAAGGAGTGCGGCATACCGGGGATCGTCTTGATGGAGAATGCCGGCGAGGGTGCTGCTGTGCTCCTCGTTCGTTCTTTCCCCGAGGTCCGCACAGGGTGGGTTGCCGTCCTCGCCGGCCAGGGGAATAATGGTGGCGATGGTTTCGTTATGGCCAGACACCTGATGAATTGGGGGATACATACGAAAGTATATCTCTTTTCATCCATAGATGATGTACACGGTGACGCCCGGACAAATCTAGAGAGCTGGCTGAATATGGGAGGGGAGTTATCTGAGATCCCCTACAAGGGAAACTTCACCAGGGCAAAAAAAGAACTCACCAATGCACATGTCATCGTGGATGCCATCTTTGGGACCGGGTTGAATTCAGAGATTAAGGGTGTCGTAAAAGGCGTCATATCCTTTATAAATTCCCTCCCCACACCGGTAGTGGCTGTCGATATCCCCTCTGGGTTGGATGCTACGGGGGGAAAAGTATTGGGTGCCGCTATTCGAGCCAACCTAACTACCACCTTTGGATTGGCCAAGATTGGACAGGTGGTTGAGCCTGGCAGACAGTATGTTGGGAGCTTAGAGGTTATTGATATCGGGATCCCCCGTATTTTCATTGAAGAAGCTGATATCAAGGCCCATCTCATCGACTCAGAAGAGCTGAATCTGAGCCTTCTTGATCCTCGCCCCCCTGATGCCCATAAAGGGGATTACGGACACCTCTGTGTCCTGGCCGGCTCTCCGGGCAAGACCGGAGCGGCGGCCATGATCTGCCAGGGGGCCCTGCGCACAGGGGCAGGGCTTGTCACCCTCGGGATACCTGCCAGCCTGAACCCCATTCTCGAGGCAAAGCTCACCGAGGCGATGACCGAACCCCTCCCTGATGCACCTGCCGGGTATCTTTCCCCTGACGCATCTCAACAGATCCGTCAACTCCTGAAGGGGAAAACGGCCCTTGCCCTGGGACCTGGTATCTCCACCCAGCCCCAGGTTCAGGAGCTCCTCTTGGAACTCATCCCGCGCGTCACGATCCCCCTCGTTATAGACGCTGATGGCATTACCGCCTTAGCCTCACGACCAGAGATCCTGAAGGAATGCAAAAGTACTATTGTCATCACTCCTCACCCTGGTGAAATGGCACGCCTCGTGGGCACCACAACGCATAAGGTACAGGATGACCGGATAGGGGCGGCCAAGGCTTTCGCCACCACATTCGGCTGTATCGTCGTGCTGAAAGGCAACAGGACCGTCATAGCAACCCCCGATGAGAAGATCTATATCAATCCGACGGGCAACCCAGGCATGGCCTCGGGGGGTGTGGGGGATGTCCTCACGGGGATAATCGGTGGTCTCATCGCCCAGGGCCTTTCCCCCTTGGATGCCGCCATCTGGGGGGTATACCTTCACGGAATGGCCGGCGATCTCGCCGTTCAAACAGTAGGAGAAATTTCCCTTATTGCTGGTGATATCATCGATTATATCCCGCGTGCCCTCACAGAGGTAAAGGCCCGTGTCAACAGCAAAGGCATTAAAGATCATCTCTCCCACCCCCCAAGAAACTGAGAGGATAGGATCATTATTAGGGAACATGCTGATCCCGGGGGATGTCATTGCCCTATCGGGTGAGTTGGGTTCGGGGAAGACAACCCTCGTCAGGGGATTGGCGCAGGGGATGGGATTTTCCGGTGAAGAGGTCGCGAGCCCATCATTTACGCTCGTTAACGAATATGAAGGTTACCTCCCCCTCTTTCATATAGATCTGTATCGCCTCAGGGACGCACAAGAACTCCACGAGATAGGATATGAAGAATATATCAGTGAGGCAGGGGTGGCGGTGATCGAATGGGCGGATAGAGTTCGCAACGCAATACCGCACGAATCCCTTTGGATAACGTTACAGTATCAAGGTGTTGAACACCGGGAGATTATGATGCAACCTCAGGGAGATCGATACGAGAAGATGATTGAAGAGTTCAAGAAGAAAGTATATAATAACCAATCTGTTTAGCACACAGTCCGAGGAGCATAGAACGAAGCATGGCATTAATTGTACAAAAATACGGGGGCACGTCGGTGGCCGATGTTGAGCGGTTCCGAAACGTCGCCCAGCGGGTGATCAAAACCAAGGAGCAAGGGAATGATCTCGTCGTCGTCGTATCGGCAATGGCGGGAGAGACCGATCGGCTCCTCACGTTGGCCACCGAAGCGTCATCGGAGCCTGACGATCGAGAATTGGACGTACTCCTCGCCACGGGGGAACAGGCCTCCTCGGCCCTGCTCGCTATCGTCCTCAGATCTATGGGACATCCGGTGAAATCGTATCTCGGACACCAGATAAAAATCAGCACGGATAGTGCTTACGGCAAAGCACGGATTACCGGTGTGGATGCCGAAAAGATCTTTGCAGAGCTGCGTGAAGGACGGATCGTCGTGGTGGCTGGCTTTCAAGGTGAGGATGAAGCGGGAAATATCACTACGCTGGGCAGGGGTGGATCGGACACAACTGCGGTAGCCATTGCCGCCGCCCTCAAGGCAGACCTCTGCGAAATATATACCGATGTGGATGGTGTCTTTACTACGAATCCGAGCATCTGCGAACATGCGCATAAGATCAACCGGATCAGTTACGAAGAGATGCTTGAGATGGCCAGCCTCGGTGCTAAGGTGTTGCAGACCAGGTCAGTGGAATTCGCCAAAAAATATGGGGTTACCGTTCATGTCCGGTCATCGTTTCACGAAGGAGAAGGAACCATCGTCTGTGAGGAGGAAGTTGATATGGAACAGGTCGTGGTATCAGGGGTAACGTACGACATGGACCAGGCCAGGATCGAGATTGCCAGGGTACCGGATAGGCCTGGCATTGCCGCCACATTCTTTGACGCCATCAGTGAGGCGAACATCCTGGTGGACATGATCATCCAGACATCGAGCCTGGAGGAGGGACTTGCCAATATAGCCTTTACTATTTCCAAGGCTGATTTCCCCACCTCCCTTAAGATAGCCCAATCCCTCGCCAAGGAATTGGGGGCCAAAGAGGTTATTGCTGAGGATGAAATGGCCAAGATTTCTATGGTAGGAGTGGGGATGAGAAGTCACTCAGGGGTTGCTTCCAAGATGTTCGGCACCTTGGCAAAGGAAGGAATCAACATCAAGATGATCAGCACCTCAGAGATCAAGATCTCCTGTGTCATTGATGCCAAATATACGGAGTTGGCCGTGCGGTCGCTCCACGATGCCTTTGATTTGGGCAAGGGGAATGGATAATGGAGGTCAAGATTTACGATACTACCTTGAGGGATGGAACCCAGGCGGAAGATATCTCCTTCTCCGTTGAAGACAAACTGAGGATCACCCAGAAGCTTGACGAATTGGGAATTCACTACATCGAAGGAGGATGGCCTGGTTCCAATCCCCGGGACGTCCAGTACTTTCGCGAAGTGCAAAACATGCCGCTCGCCACCGCAAAGGTCGTGGCCTTTGGAAGCACGACGCGGAAGGGTGTACCCCCTGAAAAGGACGCCAACATCTGCGCCCTCCTCGATGCGAAGACGGAGGTGATAACCATCGTCGGCAAGTCGTGGGATATCCACCCCCTCATTGCGATGAATATTTCTTTGGAAGAAAATGTGGAACTTATCGTTAAATCCATCGCTTTTCTTAAGAAGCATGTGCCCGAAGTCATCTTCGACGCCGAGCACTTCTTCGATGGTTTTAAGGGAAACAAGGAGTATGCCCTCTCGACCATCAAGGCTGCCGAGGAGGCAGGGGCGGACTGCATCGTTCTCTGCGACACCAATGGGGGAACGTTGCCCTTTGAAATTGAAGAGATTATCAGGGAGGTAAAAGGTTCCATTACAACTCCCTTGGGTATCCATATCCACAATGACTCCGAGTTGGCAGTAGCCAACACCATCGTGGCTGCCAAGGAAGGGGTCGGCCAAGTCCAGGGGACCATCAACGGCCATGGGGAGCGATGCGGCAATGCAAACCTTTGCTCCATTATCCCCAACCTCCAGTTGAAGCTGGGTATCCAGTGCCTCTCCGATGATCGCCTCACAAAGCTCAAAGAGGCATCCAGATTTGTAAGCGAGCTGGCCAACCTACCACACAACAAGCATCAACCTTATGTGGGGGATAGCGCCTTTGCCCACAAAGGTGGATTGCACGTGAGTGCCATCCGTAAGAGTCCTTTGACGTATGAACATATCAAACCAGAACTGGTGGGAAACACACAGCGGATTCTTATCTCTGACCTCTCAGGTGAGAGTAATGTCCTCGCCAAGGCAGAAGAGTTTAATATCAAGCTGAAAAAAGGCGATTCGACAACTAAAAAGATCGTAACGGCTTTAAAGGAATTGGAAAACCAAGGGTATCAATTCGAAGGGGCCGAAGGGTCCTTTGAGCTTCTCATCAAGAAGGCAGTAGGCCGCCACAAAAAATTCTTTGACTTGTTGGGTTTTCGGGTGATTGTGGAAAAAAGAGGCGATGATTCCCCTTCTCTATCTGAAGCCACTATCATGGTGCAGGTGGGTGATCGAGTGGAACACACTGCTGCTGAAGGCAATGGTCCGGTTAATGCCCTGGACAACGCCCTGAGAAAGGCATTGGAGAAATTTTATCCGGAGCTCGCCGAGGTCAGGCTTATCGACTATAAGGTCAGAGTCCTCTCTGCCCAGGAAGGCACAGGAGCCAACACCCGCGTTCTGATAGAATCGTGGGACGGAAAGACGAAGTGGGGGACTGTAGGGGTATCGGAGAACATTATTCAGGCCAGCTGGCTGGCCTTGGTGGACAGCATCGACTACAAACTATTGAAAGAAGAAGAGGGAGGAATTAGATAAAGCGGCAAAACCGCAAGAATTCTCTTTTATTATATTTCAATAATTTAATAATGTTAATGATAATAATGTATTTTATTTGTGAAGTTTATCTGTTCTCAGCCTCCTTAACCTTGCGCTATGCCCTTGATAAAATTTATCCAATGTTTGCCATCCTCAGCTAACATCTTATCTAAGGAGACCCCCGCTTTAAAATAATATGACCCCCCCCGAGTATTAAGTTGATACCATGCAATTTTCCCCTTCGCCATGATTATTTTGGCATCAGGAGGGAGCTTTATGTTAAATTCTAACTCATTGTCTCCCGATACGAGAAAGGGGTCCAGATTGACGGGTTCCACCCCTCGTTGGAGCAAAAGGATATCATGTTCAAGGAATACCTCGGTCTCTATTAAGAAACCTGTAAAGGATACATTTCTCGATGTTACCTTGATTCCTTCGCCCTGCTTGGCTCCCCTTGAAAACTTCATTCGTATTGATAGCGGTATTGTCAATCGGCTATACTTGCGCTGATCCATTGTGCTTACCCTTTTGGCTTTGACAATCGGAACTCTTCTATATTATTTTTACTTTATCACAATAAACCATACTCGGGCAACAAAAGAACTCCTTGAAACGAGTAGGGTTTGATTCCCCTGTCGAGCGTCTCCCCCCTTGTCTTTTATTACACAAATTGCTACCATACCATGCCACAACAGGTCAAAACGCTTTTTTATTATAAAACAGAGAGGTGACTATTATGCGTTCGGATGCCATGAAAAAAGGACTTGAGCGAGCTCCCCACCGATCCCTCTTCAAGGCCATGGGGTACACCGATGAAGAATTGTCCAGGCCTCTTATCGGTGTTGCCAACTCTGCTAACGAGGTCATTCCTGGGCATATCCACCTGCACCGTGTCACCCAGGCCGTCAAGGATGGGATCAGGATGGGTGGGGGGACCCCTTTGGAGTTCGCTACCATCGGGATCTGTGATGGGATCGCCATGGGACATGAGGGGATGAAATACTCCCTCGGATCACGAGAGCTCATCGCCGACTCAGTAGAAGTCATGGGCATGGCCTACCCTTTTGATGGGCTGGTCTTGATCACCAACTGTGACAAGATTGTTCCAGGGATGATGATGGCTATGGCGCGCTTAAATATCCCCGCCATCTTGGTGAGCGGCGGTCCTATGCTTACCGGCTGGCATGAGGGTACAGCAACTGATGTTATCACCGTCTTTGAAGCGGTGGGCAAGGTTGCGGCAGGAAAGATGTCCTCGGACGATCTCTCTGCCTTAGAGTGCGCCGCGTGTCCCGGACCCGGCTCATGTGCGGGAATGTTCACGGCCAACTCCATGAACTGTCTCTCCGAGGCCTTGGGGATAGCAATGCCCGGTAATGGAACCATTCCTGCAGTGGATGCCGCCCGATTGCGCCTGGCCAAGGAGGCCGGCATAAAGGTGGTTGAACTCATCCAACGTGGGATCAAGCCGCGAGACATCCTCACCATGGAGGCCTTTGCCAATGCGATTACCGTCGATATGGCCTTTGGCGGTTCAACCAATACGACCCTGCACCTGCCGGCAATAGCTCATGAGGCAGACCTTAAGATAGACCTAGAGCTCTTCAATCAAATCAGCCAGAGGACCCCTCACCTGTGCAACCTCTCCCCTGGAGGTCCTCACCACCTTCAGGATCTACATCAAGCCGGAGGGATTCCGGCCCTCATGGGGGAACTGGCCAAGGGGAAATTGATAAACACCAAAATCATGACCGTGACAGGGAAGAAGGTGAAGGAAAATATCAAATCATCGCCTATCCTCAATCAAGAAGTAATTAGGCCATTGGAACATCCCTATCACCCTACCGGCGGCCTGGTTATCCTCTTTGGCAATCTGGCCCCGGAGGGGGCGGTGGTCAAGGCCTCGGCCGTCGATCCGGAAATGCTCAAAAACAAAGGGCCTGCCCGTGTCTTTGCATCAGAAGAGGAAGCCTTACAGGTGATCTTGGCCAAAAAAATCGCACCAGGAGACGTCATTGTCATCCGCTATGAAGGCCCCAGGGGGGGGCCGGGGATGAGGGAGATGCTTGCTCCTACCTCGGCCATCGCCGGCATCGGCATGGACAAGGAGGTTGCCTTGATTACGGACGGGAGATTTTCCGGGGGGACTCGAGGTGCTGCCATCGGGCACATCTCTCCAGAGGCTGCCGAAGGGGGCCCCATTGCCGTTGTCAAGGACGGCGATATCATCGAGATCGACATACCTGCACAACAGTTGCGGTTGCACCTGTCGGACGATGAAATAACGAGGCGGCTCAAGCAATGGAAAAACCCTGAACCGAACATCAAGTCCGGCTACATGTACCGGTACGCTCAGATGGTCACCTCAGCCAGCACTGGCGCAGTATTTTTAAAGAAATAAAGGGGTCTGGGATTCTAGGGTTTGAGGGTTCTAGTGTTCAAATATAAAAGACTCGATCAATCAAGCTCTAAAATGCGTGGTCTCTGTTATTCTTATTCGTGAAGTACTATTCCTTACCAATAACCAACAG
>Ga0307425_1001618_pt1 | contig 13332 bp, 8 predicted proteins | sample SalMarWE160330MG_FD_202152 | JGI IMG/M metagenome (GOLD analysis project Ga0307425, IMG submission 202152) | Salt marsh sediment microbial communities from the Plum Island Ecosystem LTER, Massachusetts, United States - WE1603-30 | ecosystem: Environmental > Aquatic > Marine > Intertidal zone >... | reverse complement strand
ATCGATTTGAATTCCGGGGAAACCGATAACCCGTTTTTAATTGAACCCAGGGTGAGAAAAGATATGATTGTTGTTACAAACGAAGGAGTAAAGGACATTCCCGAAAAGAAATTAACCGAAAAGGAGGGGAAACCAGAGGTAAAATTATTTTCGGATAAAATCGACAGCGATCAAAAGCAGGAGATGAGATCGAAAGAAAAGACGGACAGAAATTTAATGACCGAATCCGGTGTTACTTCACCCGAATCCACCTCAATTAATGAAGAAGAAGCGAAGGCTGAAGATGAAGTATCAACCGAACTGGCAACTGGTCTCGCAATCAGGAAATCCGGTTTGAACTTCCGACAGATCAGGCAAACAAAGCTGCAGAAAGAACAGATATTAGAACTTAAGAAAAAAGTGAAGATAAAGGGAAAAACAAAGGATTTGCAATAATTATTACCTTCCAGATAATTCTGATTTCTTTGTTTTTTATGGATAGGTTATATATATTTATTGCTCGAAAAATTGAAAAAAGATAGGTTTTTATTATTATGAAAAAAGGTATTCATCCAGAATACAGACCGGTTGTTTTCCAGGATCCATCTTGTGATTTTTCTATTTTAACTAAGTCGACAATTAAAACTCACGAAACAATTAAGTGGAACGACGGTAACACATATCCTTTGGTTAAGCTGGAAATTTCGAGCGGTTCTCATCCCTTCTTTACAGGCAAGCAGAAATTGTTAGATACAGCAGGCCGGGTTGAGAAATTCAACAAGAAGTATTCGAAAAATAAATCCGCTGCTAAGTAGTTCTAAACATCACAAATAATTTTAAAAGCCAGTTAACCTGGCTTTCTTTATTTTAAACACTAAATCCCGCAATTCTTTGCGGGATTTTTTATTTTAACGACCTGTCAATCATAAAATCATTAATTTAGAATTATAATTTGTCCCGGATATTTCTTAACCAATGAATGAGCTTAATTTAAATACTTTAATCTCCTTGCTTGATACCGAGGATATCACTTCGTTGAAGGCTAAGTTAAAAAATTTATTTGGCGGTGAAGTATTAAAAAAGCAAAACGGGAAAATAAAAATAGTATCCAACGGTGATTTGCACTTTGTAAACCCCGATTATCTTCTCGGGGAAATAAAACAAATACTTGAAACCAGAACGATTGAAAGAAGCCGTTACTATCTAAAAAGGTTAATTAAAAGTCTTACCGAAATAAAAACATCGAATATAAACGATCTCAACCTGAACCGCTGGAAAGAATATGATGACATCATTACCGATAGCCTATGGATAGTAGATAAACGTGATAAGTCCGGTGCACACAAAGGAGATTACTGGGGTAATTTTATCCCGCAGATTCCCAACCAGTTTTTAAGAAGATATACAAAAAAAGGCGAATGGGTTTTAGACCCCTTTGCGGGCAGCGGAACAACATTGATTGAATGTAAAAGACTTGAAAGAAACTGCATCGGAATAGAATTGAATGATGAGGTTGTAAGGCTTGCAAAGAAAAATATTGCAAAAGAAAAAACGAAGAGTAATTCGGTTGTAAAAGTTGCTAAGGGAAACAGTGCTGAGATCGATGTAAAAGCTGAACTCGGTAAAGAGAATATCAAATCGGTTCAATTCATCTTGATGCACCCGCCATACTGGGATATAATAAAATTCAGCAAAAAGAAAAACGATCTTTCAAATGCAAAATCTGTAGCTGAATTCTTAAAAATGTTCGGAGCGGTTCTCGATAACACGGTAAAGTTTTTAGAGAAAGGAAGATATCTGGCAGTTGTTATCGGGGACAAGTATTCCGATGGCGAATGGGTTCCGCTCGGTTTTTATGTGATGGAGGAAGTGAAAAATCGCGGGTTAAAATTAAAATCCACTATCGTTAAAAATTTCGATACAACAAAAGGAAAAATGAATCAAAAGGAATTATGGCGTTATCGTGCATTGGCAGGAGGATTTTACATTTTCAAGCACGAGTACATTTTTTTATTTCAGAAACCTGCAAAATAAAATTATTGAAATATTATAGAGGAACTTGGTAGCTGCAACTTTTAGGTTGCGATATAATAGAAAAGTTATAAATCATTTAAAACTCAACCTGAAGGTTGAGACTACCAATTATATATGAAACATAATTTAGCAGAAATAGAAATCCAACTAAAAAAACGATTAGCCTATCCATACAAATGGGGCCGCAAACAAAATGATCACTTCGATAGATTAACAAACTTTGTTTACCGTACGTTTCTTTTCGATGATTTAATAAAAGAAATCGAAAATAAATTCAGCAAAGACAAAGAGCATCAAAACATTTCAAACTATGCTTTGAACCGCTGGTATAACTTCTGGTCTGCGCAGGCTATTGAACAAATTTTTTGTTCACTTCCTAATGTTAAACCGGCTCTGGATAGCAAAAACCGTCTCGTTGATTTCACAATTGACGGCGTTACCTTCGATCATAAAACATCGATATTTCCTAAAAACTTTCCTTATGGAATTAAAGAAGCGATTGGTAAAACAAAGGAGTTGATAGAATGGTTGTACAAACATCAATCACAGCAGCAAAGGAAACATTTGAAGAACAGGTTATTTGTCGTTCTTCATTCTTCAAACGATGAGCATTGGAAACTGAAATCGGAAATTAGCTGGCTTAAGGAAAGAATTGAAAAATACATGAAAGGATTCAATCCGCATTTTCTTTTAAAGTTCCAGCTTGAAAAAGGACATTACACTTTAGCCGATGTAATCTGGGCGATAAAGGATTAACTAAATTTTTCAACATTCATAATATGTCGTCCCGATGGGACTCTTACTGGTTTTGTCTGGATAGCTCTATAGATATGCCGTTCCTATGGAACTTTTCTTGAATTTATATAACTTAATTCTAAACCCCGTAGGGGACGGCATATATTTGGTAAAATATTTTCTTCTTTCTCTTACATTTTATTTGATTATTTTTAAATGTATTGATATAACAATTCAATCTTGTGTTTATGAACTTCAATTTGAAAAACCGGACTTACTTACTGTTGACCATACTTTTCATTTCTCTTCTTTTAATTTCCTGCTCGGATTCCAATGATTCCGGTTCTCCTAAACTAATCAGTGAATCAAATAAGAAGCTTACTCTTGAAGACAAAAAAATATTCGGAATTGAATCGGGAATAATCGAGTACACAATTTCCGGTTCACAGGAAGGAACAAGAAAACTATACTTCGATGATTGGGGCAGAAACCAGGCGGAGTATTCAAATACAACAATCAACATCGGCGAATACTCAAAGAAGACCAACTTATTAAAAATTACAAAAGGCGATGACCAGTACATTATCGATCTTGGTAAAAGAACCGGGACTAAAAGAGAAAATCCGTTGATTGAAAAATTGTTTGACCTTCAGGGACAAGTCAGTCACGGTGATTTCGGAGAACAATTAGTTTTAATTAACGGTGGTTATAAAACCGGCAAAGAAAAGATAGACGGAAGAAATTGTACTATTTATGAATTCAAAAACAGGCACAGCAAAAACTGGATGTGGAACTGGATTATGCTTAAATCGGAAATCCATTATGGAAATATGAACATTACAATTCTTGCGGATAATATTAAAGAGAATGCTTCTGTGCCAGACAGTGTTTTCAAATTTCCACCGAACGTTCTGATAACTGAAGTAGATACGAAAAGTTTCCAGAATCCCTCCAAAGAACCCAAATATTAATTAATGACAAAATTTCTTCCTCTCGGCGGTGCAAATGAAATAGGAGCAAACAGTTATTATCTCAATATTAACGGAACCGGAATAATACTCGACTGCGGAATGCATCCACAGAAAACCGGTCTCGACGCACTTCCAAAATTTAATCTTCTTAAAGACAAACCTCTTGATTATGTTTTAATTTCTCACGCACACCAGGATCACCTTAATGCACTCCCGTTTTTAATAAAAGAATTTCCATACTTAAGAATTGTTACCACACCTCAAACAAGAGCCATTGCCGAATTAACTCTTAACAATTCAATCTCAATATTATCAAAACAGGTAACGGATGAATCGTTTGAAATTTATTCACGTGAAGAAGTCGATCTTTTAATTCAATCGATAGATTATAAAGCATACAACGAGAAGTTCGATATTACCGGGTATAAATCATCAAATGGTAAAAGTATAACAGCAGAATTTTATGATGCGGGTCATGTACTAGGGTCGGCAGGAATGTTAATCGAACACGATGACCGGAAACTTTTTTTTACAGGCGATGTTAATTTGTCCTCACAATCGATAATGAACGGTGCATCACTTCCGTCATCAAAAGTAAATACTCTCATTCTTGAATGTACTTACGGCGCAACCGATTCTTCTCTTCTTAATAATTGGGAGGATGAAACCAACAGACTTATCTCTTCAATTAATAAAATATTCAATAACGGCGGTTCCGTACTTATTCCGGTTTTTTCGTTCGGGAAAATGCAGGAAATGCTTATGACGATTTATCTCCAGATGGAAAAAGGGAAACTTACCAAAGCAGATATTTACACTGGAGGAATAGGAACGAAAATTAATCGCGTTTACGATTATAACAGGTACGTTGTTAACAGGAACGAAAAAGAATTAATACTTCACGACATTCCTGTAATAAGTTATTACGATATAAAAAGCACAGAAGATTTTTTTAAATATCCGTGTATTGTTCTTGCATCGAGCGGAATGATGATAGAATCTACAATGTCTTACATCCTGGCAAAAAGATGGCTGAAGCAAAAAAACTCTGCGATCTTTACTGTTGGTTATATGGATGATCAGACACCCGGTTACCTGATTGCAAATTCAAAAAAAGGAGATAAAATTAAGCTGACCGAAAGTGATGACGAAATAATTGTGAAATGTACGATAAAGAACTTCAGATTTTCTGCACACTCAAAAAGAGAGGAATTGATAAGCATTGTTAAGAGTTTAAAACCTGAAAATGTTGTTTTGATCCACGGTGATCCGGAGGCAATTAACTGGGTAGGTTCGGCAATAATCAAATCCAGGAAAGAAATAAAAGTGCATTCTGCAGTGAATGGAAAAGAAATTTCATTTGCTTAGTAGGCTGAATTATTGATATTTTAAACAATACGGTTTTCTAATTATTACTGATAGGGGAAAATCAATGTTTTACACGAGAAGAAATTTCATAAAAACATATCAAAGAACCTCAATTATTCTAAGTGTAGAGCAATATTTTTTACTATCCAATCTTGAACTTTTTAAAGAAGGGAGGGAATAATGTCCCGGTTAAAAGAAAAATTAGCTGAAAAAATTGAAGCCTGGCGTCCCCGGACTACGAGATTAGTAAAGGAATTCGGTGATGTAAAGCTTGGCGATGTAACTATTGCCCAAGCAATAGGCGGTGCACGGGGTGTTAAATGTTTAACAACTGATATTTCCTACCTGGATCCTTTCGAAGGAATCCGGTTCAGAGGATTTACAATCCCTGAAGTAATGGAAAAACTTCCTAAAGTTCCCGGCGGTGAAATGCCATTCGTTGAAGGATTTTTCTATTTGCTTCTTACAGGTGAAATACCTGATGAAAAAGATGCAAAGGATGTCTCCGAAGAATTCAGTAAAAGACATGTTGTGCCCGATTATGTATTCAATGTACTAAAGCAGCTTCCGCCTGAATCTCACCCAATGGCAATGTTTTCCGCTGCAATAGTTGCAATGGAAAGTGAATCTGTTTTTGTACAAGAGTACAATGCCGGTATAAGTAAAATGGATTACTGGAAAGCGACTTACGAAGACGGTTTAAACCTGCTTGCAAAACTGCCGACAATTGCTGCATACATCTACAGGCTGAAATATAAAAATGGCGATATCATAAAAGGTGATGATAAATTAGATATGGGCGGCAACTTTGCTCATATGATGGGAATTAAAAAACCTTACGATGATGTTGCAAGAATGTATTTCATTCTTCACAGCGATCACGAAAGCGGAAATGTAAGTGCACACACAGGACATCTTGTTGCAAGCGCACTTTCAGATGTTTATTATGCTATTTCCGGTATGATAAACGGACTTGCAGGACCTCTGCATGGATTAGCAAACCAGGAAGTGCTGAGATGGATCCAGGATGTTTATGAAAAGAAAGACGGTAAGGTTCCAACGGAAGAAGAAATGAAACAGTTTGTCTGGGATACACTGAACTCTGGTCAGGTAATCCCTGGATTCGGTCATGCTGTTTTAAGAAAAACCGATCCGCGCTATATGGCACAACGGGAATTTTGTTTGAAGCATTTGCCGGACGATCCGTTGTTTAAATATGTTGACCTGCTTTATAAAGTAACACCACCAATATTGCAGGAACAGGGTAAAGCAAAAAATCCGTGGCCAAACGTTGATGCACAATCAGGTGTTATCCAGTGGTATTACGGTTTGAAGGAATATGATTTCTATACCGTTCTGTTCGGCGTTGGAAGAGCACTCGGTGTTGTTGCAAATATAATATGGGATCGAGCACTCGGTTACCCGATTGAAAGACCAAAATCCATTACAACTGCAATGATGGAAGAAGCTGCAGGTATTAAGAACTAATTGGTGTATTTTCAATAATGTGAGACCCATCCGGCTATTGACGGATGGGTCTCACTTAGGAAAGTTAATCCTTACTTCATCAATACCATCTTCTTAACTGAGACAAAATCATTTACTTTCAATCTGTAAATGTAAACACCTGTTGCTAAATCTGTAGCATCGAATTTTACTTCATACCTTCCAACAGGTTTTTGCTCGTTAACCAATGTCTTTACTTCCTTGCCTAGTATATCGTATATCTTCAATGATACTATTCCGTCTTCAGGAATTTGATATTTAATCGTTGTACTTGGATTAAACGGATTTGGATAGTTCTATGCGAGATCGTAACTTTCAATTTTAATTGATCCCTGAAAGCTTATTTCCCGGCTGTTTGCTTTCATCAAAACTGTCTCATCTGAATATTTATCCGAGAGTGAATAGCCTGGCGAAAAGTTATCATCTATATTCAACCTTAATTTTACAGTCCTGCTGTCTATCCCTTCAGTGTTTACCCTGTAGCTTATATTATCATACTGGAAAAGATTTTCTTTTGTATATGTTACATTATCAAATGAACCTATCAATTCTCCTGTAGATGCATCAATTAACTCTATTTTGAAGCTAATGAAATCATCATCATCAAGAGTGCTTGCTGCTGCAGTAGAGTCGGTTATTCCATATTGTACACCGTAAGTAAAGTCAGAATTATCATTCAGGCTAAAGGGTTCAGTTACCAGGCAACTATTAAGAACCCCCCTTGAATCTATAGCTAATGTATCAGGAATCTCAACAAAGTTTATATGCTCATCATTAACCGTTATATCACCCAGTGTAAAGTAAAATTGCCCTTCACCCTTGTAAACCACTCCTTCTCTGCCCGCTGAAATTACTAATCCACTATTAGTCTTCTGAATACTACCGAAGCTTTGTGATTTCTCTAAATCGTATGGCGACTGGTCTGTGTTCAGCACAATACTATACATACTGCTTTTTCCCGGTCCGTTTGAGATTTGTATGTCCCTGCCGCTTACATTCGGTATAGTTTTAATAGTAGAAAGAGTTTGATCGGCAAATTTATTTACTAAACCTCCTGCATATGATTGACTCCATCCGAATACATACCCCGTGTTATTATCGACCTTGTTTATGTTTGGGGAGTTTACATCTGCTCCGAATATCCAGAACCTGGAAGAAGTCGGGGATTTGAAAATAACCTGATTCACATCCATTAACGCCTCTGTTTCCTGGCTGCCGTTTATCTTGGAAGGACCACCTCCGCCGCCTGATACTCGTCTTCCAACCCAAACTATCCTTGCTATATAATTAATATTTATTATTGAAGGTGAAAAGTTTTTCGTATAACCGTCTCCGCTTGATGGTTCGCTGTAATATCCTTCAGTCATAGTTTGGTTGCGCCACTCCAAACACAGATATTTTATCTTTGTATCTCCCTCCTGCCAGGCGATATAAACATCGTCATTTTGTTCATTTCCATATATAGTAGGATTTTTCGATGAGGAGGTTGAATGAGGCAGAATAGCATCATAATAATTCCACTGATTATTCCAATAATACATCCTTCTGTATTTAAGAGGACTTGAAGCAGATCGCTTGTATATTATAAATATTTGTTTAGGTGTTCTGGCTACAACCGGCTTTGCTTTCCCAAAATAATTTTCATCTATTTCTGCAATTTCAGTATACTGCCCGGTGTTGCTTTCCCACAGATATACATAATACACCCCAGATCCATCATCTAGCTCTGTTACTAATGCAACTGTTGTTCCTGTTACATCTATTGATGGATTTTTACACTCAAGTTCCCAAAACATTGCTTGGTCCTGTATCCAGCTCCCGCCGAAGTCTGTCGTGCTGCTGTGAGTATACCATACGTGATCTAATGATGTATAAGCAGTGTGATAATAACCACTATTGTCTCTTACTAATTTCCTCTGGCTGTTGCTGCTCAACCCGCTTGTTTCGTTTGAAAGAAGATGTCCTTTAAAAATTGCCTGTGCTTCAGCATCTTCATCTGTAAAGACAACACCTGTTTCCAGTGCATCATCATCCTCGTATTGAACATTATTACCATCCCATTTTTGAAACCAGAACCTGCGTGTGCCGATTGACCCGCCTAAATTTATATCCTGCGGTGAGATTGCCTGCACGGAGTAGTAAGGTGGTGTCCAATTAGGATATCCTTGATTCAGGAAGACACCTTTGTGATCCGAATCAGTTGTAATGTTTGGTTCCGTATCAAAATCCATCAGGACAGGTAACGGATTTGAGCCCCTGTTCCTGTCGCCTTTAGAATCTGAATCATCATCTATATACCATGGATCCTTAAAGTAGAAATTCCCGGAATTTACAGAAAGTGATCCTTCCAAATTATTCTTTACGGTTGCATCATAAGTCTCTTTAAAGTGTGCCAGCACACTGCTGGTATTTTGGTCAACTTGTATTTGTGTATGATTTACATAAAAATTCTGCGTTGAATTTTTTCTCCACACGTTATACTTCCTGGTTGTTTCATCTTTATAATTTTGCTTTGCTTGTAAAAACCAATCAATACTCTGATCAGGTCTTTCAAACCTGATATCAGGATAATCCTTCCATTGATTATTTTCCCATTTGTTCCAACGTCCAAATGAATTATCTCCAACAATTTCATCATCTACCTGGGCAACTCTAAAAGCAGGTAAGAAAGCATATTGGACATATCTTAACGGTCCCCAGGTTCCGTTTTTACGAGTTCTGAACTTCATTTTTATAGTATAATTTGCCAGAAAAGTAAACGTTCTTGGATTTGCAGAAAGTTGATAACCGGATACTGAAGGATCTTGCGGTTCAGATCCATTTTCTGTATAGTTATAATAACATTCAATATCTGTTGGCCAGCTTACAGTTATGGGTGTCAGTTCAAGATAAGTCCCACTTTGGGGCGAAATAGAGGGGGGCAATATTTGCTCGCCAAATAAATAAATTTCTGTTCTTGTATGACTATCTGGAAAACCGGATTTAATTGCCTTTGCTTTAATAATTTTATCAGTACTTATTATGAATGGCTGGGTGTATTCGGTTCCATTTGTTCCATTTTCACTTGATGGTTCGGAATTATCGTCTGTGTAATAAATTGTTGCTCCAGGCGTTGAACAAGTAATTGTAATAGTTTGCGCTGAAAAATAATTATCACCGGGTGGGTAAATAATGGGGGTTGCAACCTGTGCCTGACTTGATATAACAAATGAATAACTTAATCCAAATCCTTCGTTAGAAAAAGTATTATCTATCATTCTAATTTTAAATACTCCTTCCGCAACAGGTACAATCCAGTTGTATGTATTGATTTCTCCTTTAGGACTTGGATGAGACGCTATTGTGGAATAAAATTCATATTCACCATAAATATTCTTCTTTAATAATTCGATAGCTATTGCTCCTCCGATATTATCTGTCCAAGAAATTGTTTCAGATTGACCAGGCAGATAAGCCATTCCTGGTCCCGGACTTAGCACGGTTATAAGTCGATTAACGTTCCAACCTAAATCTTGTAATAATGCTAAACCAAGTTCTCCCGGAGAGTGAATTGATTCCGCCATACCTAGCTGCGGGGAAAGAAGTGAATTGCTGTTGCCAGCAGGAAAAGTTTCCTCGTCCAAATGTGCTATGCTACTCCCGCCATCAAACGGCGATGGTGCATAAAGCTTAGGCAAGTTATTTAGATTTATTTGCTTTGAAATAGGACCGTCAAAATAAACATTATTACTCTGTATAGCTCCTGCTAAGCCATCTGAAGGATTTGGATATGTATTTGTATTTGTCAGCTTGTAAATAGTTGAAGAATTGGGTGTAACTTGACTAAAACTTTCAAAGACTTGCTTGTAACCTCTATCATCTTCATTCTTGTATCTCTGGCCCCAACTACCTAAATTATTTGATACGTTCATCGAATGAGAAATTCCAAGACCATGAGCAAATTCATGTAAAATAACGGATACAAGATCGTATTTTTCTTCCGGTGTATTCCCATCAATACCATAATACCATTTATCAGCAAAGTCACTATTGACCTCAATTTCAATTTCATCATCTTGACTTCCGTTCAACTCGGATCCGCTTAATGCTTCTGCCAGGCTAATTGGGTAGTTAACATCTGGTAGAGGAGCATTTTGAAAATTCTTTTTATAACTTGTAGTAGTAGTTTGCGCTAGAGCTCCCGAACTTTCACCTAAAGGGGTCCACTTTGCCTTAATTTTAATAGGCATTGATGAATTAATTAAGTATTTCCAGATTTTTATAGCATAATCGAAAGCCGATTTTGCTTCTCCTGGCCAATTACCCTCATAGTTTATATCTATAGTTATTGTTTGCACTTTTAACAGCATATTTGAGTATTCTGCTATATTGGGCGCCTCAACTTTTGTAAAGTAATTTATTTCCACGCCTTCCAGGGAACAATCATAAGTGCTAACAATTGTCTGAGGAAGTATAATGTTACTGAGTACAAACAAACAAATGATTAATAGAAATTTTTTCACTATTGACTCCTGTACTTATATGAAACAAAAATTTTTATTAATTTTAATTAGCAAAAAAGGGCAAGGGCAGCGTGCCAAGCTGTCTATTAGCAAGTGCTCCCTTTCTTTGCCAATTAACCCGCCTGTTGCTGCAACAATGGGCGGGATTTTATTTCTTTAGCTTTTTACTCCTTATTCTTTTTGATTTAATTTTAATTTCTTCTCCCTACTGTAATGATTCCACTGCCATATTTTCTGCCTGCAAATACTACTATGGCATCCTTTACGGCAACCGAATAATAATCTGTATCTATCTGAAGCAAATCATTATAGGTTATCCAGCCGGTCCCATTGAAATGTGTTACAAATCCAAAATCACCCGATATAAAAATATCATTGATGTCGTTTCCTCTTACTGAATTCATTCCTACCGCGGGTAAATTTATTTGATTCCAATTTCCAAACTTGTTTACATATGCACCTTCACCGCATACATATAGAAAGTTCTCATCTGATGTCCAGCCGGAATAAAGACGAACATCCCTGTTCCACGATACCGAGTCAACTTTATCATCTGTTATTTTTAATATTTTTTTATCTCCCGGCACAAAAAAAGATGAAACGGGACAATAGAGAACTGTTTTATCCTGATTATTTATAATACCCCAGATATCATTAATAATAGTAGTTGTTCTGCTTTCTATTTTACTCCACACTCCGCTGGTACTTCTATGAGCTATAAAACCGTTGTCACCAACCACATAAATTCCATCTTCATTTCCCCATATTTTATTAACCTTAACTCCCATAAGCACTGGATCAATTGGAAACTCCTGAAAGTTCTCTCCATCCCAGTGAAGCCACGGATCGAGCCACACATCTTGTTCATTAATTGCAAAGAGAGTATGAATAACAGGAGGAAAACCCTTATAAGTGAGTTTTTGTAATTTCCAATTCTTACCATCCCAGACTGCCAGATTGTATGGTTGTGGGTCGGGCTGCCCAAGAGAATCTAGCAGATAAATTTCACCCACTGCCCAGATATTGTTCTTATCTATTATTGCTACATCATAAAGTGCACAGCTTCCTGCCTGTCCGCCAAAGGTATATGTTTCAAATGTAAAGTTGTGGCTGGTGGTGTCCATTGTTGTAACACTTAGCTCATTGCTGCTTACTATTTCAGATCTGTTGATTTGCTGATATGTCGATTGAAAAGTATATGTGTTGTTTGGCAGAAGTGAATCTATGTAAAGAAGAGAGTCTTTCGTCTCTACGTCTATCGTCTTTCTTGCCTTGCCGTCTTGCAGTAGTGTTACGATAGTAGGAAGCTGAAGGTTAGTTGTTGTTAATGTTATCCAGGCTTCGGTGCAGGAAACATCTTCAAGCTTTAATGTTATTTCTTTTCCGTTTATAGGCGGTTCGGTTGTGTTGCAGCTTAACAGGCTAAGAATAAATATCATTATTGTAAGTATCATCAATTTCTTCATCATTAAAACTTTGTGTTTTTCTTTTGTAAAAACCTTTCAACTTCTTTTAATAAATAAATTTATTTGCTCTTCCGGGCAGCGGTGCTGCAACATCGCTACTCGCTTGTTATAAATTTTCCCGGTGGATTCATTTTAACCTCCTTTCTTCAATTTCTTTTCCCAATTTCTATTAATCCCAGTCCGTTATAATTTCCACAAATAGCAATAATATTTCCTTTTACAGCCACTTCCGAATAACCTTTATCGTTAAACGAGCTCAGGGTTTTCCAGTTAACTCCATTAAAATGAGCGACAAATCCAAAATCTCCAGCAATAGAAATATCGTTGATGTCGTTTCCTCTTACTGAATTCATTCCTACTTCGGGTAAATTTATTCTACTCCAGTTTCCAAACTTGTTCACATATGCACCCTCACCACATACATATAGAAAGTTCTCATCTGATGTCCAGCCGGAATAAAGACGAATGTCCCTGTTCCACGATACCGAGTCAACTTTATCCGCTGTTATTTTTAATATTTTTTTATCTCCTGGCACGAAGAAAGATGAAACGGGGCAATAGAGAATTGTTTTATCCTGATTATTTATAATTCCCCAAATATCATTTATGATTGTTGTTGTTCCGCTTTCTATTTTACTCCACTGCCCGTTTTGATAGTGAGCTATATTGCCGTTGTTTCCTACCACATATAAATCACGACTATCTGTTCCCCATATCTTATTTATTGATCCGGTCAATAATGGATTTACACCACAATCTAAAGTAACAGTA
>Ga0307425_1001617_pt1 | contig 13334 bp, 14 predicted proteins | sample SalMarWE160330MG_FD_202152 | JGI IMG/M metagenome (GOLD analysis project Ga0307425, IMG submission 202152) | Salt marsh sediment microbial communities from the Plum Island Ecosystem LTER, Massachusetts, United States - WE1603-30 | ecosystem: Environmental > Aquatic > Marine > Intertidal zone >... | reverse complement strand
GACAATCAGGCCGTTTCGTTTCTTTCCCACCTTTCTTTTGTCTATATCAAATGCAGCAGCTATCTCGAGCCAATATGAGCGAAAACCAGGGAAAGCCAAAATCGCCGAACCCAAGTTGCCCACACCCACCAAAGCAGCCTTTCGTACGATATTCAATCTGAGTATTTCTCTGATACGGTTTACCAAGTTCTCAACATTGTATCCTACGCCAGGGATTCCGAAGCCGCCAAAATAGGAGAGATCCTTTCTTATCTGACACGGGGTAACGCCAAGAAGTCTGGCCAGTTCCTTGCTTGACACACACTTGATTTCCTCCTCCGACAAGCGAATTGCCCTGCGAAGGTAGATAGGTAATCGTTTTATTGTTTCGTCCGGGACCCTATGGTATCTCATAGCTCGTCTCTCGCGCGGCTGTGGATTTGTATTTTATCAAGCATTTGTAACATTATCACTCTTATCCTGAATCCTCTCATGAACGAAGGGTCCTTCCATCACCGTGTTCATAAAAACACTAAATGTTTACAAGACTGCCCTGACCAATTCTCAGGGCAGTCGATCATATTCGAAGCGTACTTACAACAGCAGGGTAATCCATCCCGGCAGAAATTACACCGGGACAATTCCCAATATTACTGAAAATGTTCATTGGCAATCGACTCGGCGGCAGGTTTTACCGCCGCTTCAACGGGCTTCGAAAGGCCCGGATTAACACTGTTGCATGTGTTCGCCACCTGGCAGCCGATCACAATGACTTCTATGCCGCAATGATCACGAAGCTCGCGGAGCAGGTTCGAGGTTGGTATCTGGTGCATGGAAAAATCATCGATCTTAATCTTCGGTAAAGAATCAATGTCCAGCATGAAAAGTTCGCCCGGTTCACGGGCGCAGTCCATGGCATCAACAATGACAATCTTTGACGGCTTCTTTTCCGACAGCACGGTGTCGAAAAGAATCTCTCGGACCGAGGTTCCGGCGTCGAACACACAAACGTCCGCCGGAATCGTGAAATCGTTCCGGAGGTGCTGGGCCACAGCCGGACCGAATCCATCGTCTCCGATCAGAATGTTGCCGCATCCCAATATTAATACAGACTTATCGTACCACTCAGGTCCCATTTAGCATGAGCCTAATTGAATGTCGTCAACTCTACGTGATCCCGCAGCTTTTTCTGCTTGATTTTGCAGATACGCTACAGGCTCACCAATTGGCTATAGTGTCGATCACTTTCCCGCCGGAATCCCGAATTTCAAGCTTAACCGCTATTGAACCATCGAGCTTGTGTGTTGCACAGGACAGGCACGGATCGTAAGCCCGTATGGCCATTTCGACTGTGTTGAGAATACCCTGGTCGTATTTGCCGTCCTTGATCAAAGTTTTCGCCGCCTGCTTTACGGACATGTTGATCGGCGCATTGTTGTGAGTCGTGCCGACAATGAGATTGATGTCGGTAATCAGTCCGTTCTCATCTGTCTCGTAGTCGTGGATCAGCGTACCTCTGGGAGCTTCAACACTGCCGACGCCTCTTGCCGCTCGCGGTGTAACAGGCACCCTGGTTTCCTTGCTGGTTATATCAGGATCCTCAAGCAGTTCGTTCACTTTTTCTGCATTGTAGAGCAGTTCGATAAGTCTTGCCCAGTTATAGAGCAGTGTAAGCTGACATGGTCTGCCGAATTTTTCTCTGAATTCCTCGAGTTCCGCCTGTGCCAGCGGCGTGCTGAACTTGTCACACACGTTGATTCGTGCAAGCGAGTTTGTCCTGTAAATTGCCGAGGGATTATCAAGGTCCATAGAGATCTTGCCCCAGTTCTTGGCATACGGGAACTTCATGTAGGACCACGGCTCGACATGTTCGCCAATGTGGTCGGTATAATCTGCGTACTCAAATTCTTCGTAGGAGCCGTCGGGTTTCATCAGCCGGGCTTTGCCGTCGTACAGATCGAGGGTTCCGTCGTCGGTTACAGTACCGAGGAAGCCCGTATTTATAACGCCCACTGTCTTTACTGTTTCCAGATATTTAGGGAAAATATTCTCCTTGGTGAAGGACATCGCAAATTTTGCAAATTCCAGCACTTCCTTGGCCATGGGTATAAGCTTCTGCCGCTCGGCCTCGGTCAGAGGTTTGCTGAAACCGCCGGCTACTGCTGTGACGGGGTGAATGCTCTTTCCCGATATAATATTGAGCATCTGTGCCCCGAGGTGCCGGTTACGCACAACTTTCTTTCCAAGTTCCGGATTTGCCTGGGCTATACCAATGACGTTCCTCACAGAATAATCACTGTCGGGACCCATTACATAATCCGGGCCGGCCAAGAAGAAGAAATGAAGAATGTGCTCTTCCGTGTATGCGACGGCATTGCATAGTTCGCGAAGTTTTCTGCCCGCGGGCGGCGGTGTAACGCCGAATATCGCATCGTTAGTTTTTGCAGAAGCAAGATGGTGCGACCACGGACAAACGCCGCAAATACTCGTTACGATACGCGGAAGCTCCTCTACAGGTCTTCCGATACAGAACTTCTCGAAGCCGCGAAGCTCCACAACATTGACGAAGGTGTCTGCTACATTGCCGGCATCATCAAGGTTTATGGTTATCTTAGCATGACCCTCTAATCTTGTTACTGGGTAAATCGTTATTGTTTTCATTTGTTTAGTCTCCTTATCTGCTCGGACGTGCAGGCAGCGGCCTGAGTCGATTCTGAGCACCAATGTACCTGTTCAGCAGCGCACGTCTGTCCGGCACTTGTTTTGCATCCAGCCCTATAGATGAAATCGCAGACATCATATCAACCAAAGGATTAGCGCCTTTGCGAATCGGGCCGAAACATCCGCGACATGGCATATTGCCCTTAATACAACGTGGGACTGTTACGCCGTCACCGTTTCCTTCCTTATTCCCGCAGCCGGCCAGGGTGACCGGTCCCAAACAAAGGAATCCTTGCTCCATGAAGCACCGGGTATTTTCCCAGGGCTGGCTTTGGTCGAATTCCACCGACTCAAGCGTCCTTTTGATTTGCCCACCTGAGGCTTTTTTCTCCCTCTTTAAGGGACATTCATCACAAACACTTCTCTCCTCAAGCTTAAATGTCTTGCCTTCCAGCAGCGCGGTGATGGCCTTTACGATAAGATCAGGGTTTGTCGGACAGCCCGGAATGTAAACGTCCACTTTCACAACCTCGTCCACAGCAAGCACTTTCTCCAGTAGTGGAGGAAGGTTCTCGTTGGGTGTCTCAGCGGAATCTGTGGTTTTCGAGCCCCTGTACACCTTCTCATACATAGCTTCAAGCGGGAACATATTAGCCATCGCGGGAATCCCGCCATAGCACGCGCACGAGCCCAAGGCAATAAGGGTTTTACACTGCTTCCTCATTAACTCGGCAACTTTCCTCTCTTTCTCGGTTCGCACACCTCCGGAGATGATTCCCACATCCGCCTCCGGAATCTCCATTTCGTCTTTTTCGCCCATCTGGCCGAAGTATTTATGATCCATCAGCACGGGCATGTGGACAAAGTTAAGCTCACCGAGCAGGTCAAGAAGTGGCTCGCCTATGTCCAATATTGTGACCTCACATCCTCCACAGATGTTCAGCCATTCTTCTGCAACTTTTACAGCCACGGTATTGCCTCCTTTCTCAAGAGTTTTAATACTTACTACGGTTTTTCATAGTTTTACATTAGCCCTGCACCATCTTCTTGGCAAGACAACGGTCGGTAAATACTTGTTTTTTGCTCATTTGACATTTTTCTTTGCAAGCTGCTGTTCCACTTTTTCCAAGAGATCGTGCGGTTCAATACTTTTTTCTATATAGTCGTCGACGGGCAGAAACTTGTCGCTGATTCGCTCCCCGGGGAAACTGAAGCCGGTCTGCTCGGTCATAGATGTTAGCATTAATATGGGCATACGGTCAAAACGAGAATCTTTCCTAATCTTTCTTGCGAGGACAAATCCGCCGGCACCTCTTCCCATCATAATGTCCAGGATGAGAAGATCAGGGATTTCCTCCTCGAGTTTGGCAAATCCCTCATCCGGATCCTGGGCGGACCGCACCTGGTATTGCTTTGTTTCAAGGATCGCTTCGGTGATCTCCACGAAATCAGGATCGTCATCGATGATTAATATGATTGGAGTACTCATGCTTTCTCCTTTAGCAACAACATTACGGTAGTTTCATTCTTCGTCTACTTTTAAGCATAACCGGCAGTTAGCAACGACGAGCAACAGAAATTCTACTGCGCCGCAGAGAGTACGTGTCAGCTTACTTCACAAAAGCCGCAGGCACACATATGCTCTGCTCGTTTCTATTCCAAAACAATCTCAGTAACAACACGCCGTGTATAAAGAAGCACATTTCCCTCATCATCACAGCACAGTTTTACCTCGAAGCCATTTTCCTTGTACTGCTTCTGTGCGGCTTTTGCATTCTTTTCGCTGTCGTACTCTTCTCCATCCCACATGAATTTCTTGCCGTCGAAGAAGCGAGCTTGCTCTGCCATATTTTAAAGTCCTTCAAAGTTTCTTTCCAAAACCAGCATCTGTACCAAATCCGGGCCAAAACCTCAAACCTTATATGGGCTGGGGCCCAGTTCCCGGACAGCCTCGGTCATTTCCCGCATCACTTCGGCGAACCGAGGACCCTCGGACGCCGATACCCATTCAAGGCGGAATCGTTCGGGTTCCAAGCCGAAGTCTTCCAAAAGTAAATCTATAGCTTCCTTTCGGTTCTCGGCCTTCTGATTACCTTCGAGGTAATGACAATCACCGATGTGACAGCCACAAATGATAACGCCATCGGCCCCTTTGGTCAATGCGTCGATTACGAGGTTCGGATGCACCATCCCGGAACACATCACGCGAACGATGCGCATGTTCGGGGGGTATTGTAGCCTGGAAACACCGGCCAGATCCGCCCCTGCATAAGAACACCAGTTACAGCAAAAACCAATAATCAAAGGCTCGAATTCTTCATTTGCCATGTTAAGCCAACTCCTCTATTATTCTCCTATCAAAGCCGCATCTACCATTGCACTAATCTGCTCAAGCTTGAAGCCGCGAACAAATATACCCTTCTTCGGGCATGTAGCCATACAAACTCCACAGCCTTTACATAAAGCTCCATCCCTCTGGACTGTTTTTTTGATGCTGCCTTTGTACATATATTCAATCAAACTCAGTGCATTGAACGGACACGGATCGATACAGTACGCACAGCCATCGCAATTTGCGTCCACTATTTCTGATATGGTTGCGTCCAGCTCGATTTCATCTTTTGACAGAATAGTGGCCGCTCTTGCCGCCGCTGCATTCGCCTGGGCGATGCTCTCGTCCACGGATTTAGGACTGTGAGCCAGGCCACACATGAAAACACCATCAGTGGCAAAATCGACGGGCCTGAGTTTCATGTGAGCTTCGAGGAAGAACTTGTCCTGGTTGAGCGGCACTTTGAACAATTTGCCTAACTCATCAACGCCTTCATTAGGAATGATCGCAGCCGAGAGAACGAGTAAATCGCAATCAATACTTACAGGGACATTCAACATGGGATCAAAACACGATACTCGAGGCCCTCCCTTCTCGACTGATACTTCAGGCTTCTTATCTTCCTCGTACCGAATGAAGCGAACACCTAATTCCCGTGCTCTTCTGTAATGCTGTTCGAGGAAGCCGTATGCTCTCACATCACGATACAGCACAAAGACACCCGTCTGTGGATTTTTCTCTTTCAGTGCGATGGAATTCTTGATGGCTTGGGAGCAACAGACACGGCTGCAATAAGGCCGCTTCTCTTCCCTCGAGCCGACGCACTGAATCATCACAACAGATTTCGCATTTTTCACTTCGTCTTTGTCCTCGGCTATCCATTCATCCAGATATCGCTGCGTGATAACGCGAGAATCTCGGCCGTAAAGATATTCAGTCGGCTCATATTCACGTGCTCCTGCCGCTACTATCACCACTCCGTGTCCTATCTCTGTTTCCTTGCCGTCCTGACAGATCGTAGAAGTGAAGTTGCCCACAGATCCGTCAACAGCAGCAACTTGGGCGCCTAAGTACACATCAATATTCTTGTGGGAATTGACTCGTTCGACAATCCCGGCCAGTTGTTCCTGCGGATTTTCGCCGTTAAGCAAGCTGTGAATATGCCTGAAATTCCCTCCAAGTTCCTGCTCTTTCTCAATGAGAGAGACCTTGAAGTCCTGGTCCGCCAGATTGATTGCGGCAGTCATGCCCGCCAGGCCGCCCCCGATAACAAGAGCATCGTTGTTGACCTTCAATCTGCCTCTATGCAAGGGCTCCAGCATCCTGGCCTTTGCTACAGCCATTCTTACCAGGTCTTTTGCTTTGTGCGTAGCCGCCTCGGGCTGGTTCATATGCACCCAGGTGCACTGGTCGCGGATGTTGGCCATTTCGAAGAGGTATTCGTTCAATCCTGCTTCCCGGCAGGTGTTGCGGAAGAGCGGCTCGTGAGTCCTCGGACTACACGATGCCACTACGACACGGTTCAAATCTTCCTCATCGATCAGCCGAGTAATCTGCTGCTGAGTGTCAGTCGAACAGGTATAAAGGTTGTCCTCGGCATAGACAACGTTGGGCAGAGTCCTGGCATATTCGACAATGCTCGGCACATCGGCGTAGCCTCCAATATTCCTGCCACAGTGGCAGATGAACACGCCAATGCGAGGTTCCTGTCCGCTCACGTCTTTCTCGGGAGGATACTCCTTATGCACAATCAAAGTGCCTCGCTGCTCTTTCAGAAGCGCCATCGCTTTTGCGGCCCCGGCAGATGCCTCCATAACAGTCTCGGGAATATCTTTCGGTCCGGCAAACGGCCCACAGACGTACACGCCGGGCCGGGAAGTCTCGGCCGGAGCGAAACCTTGTGTATCGGCAAAGCCGTGTTCGTCCAACTCAATTCCAAACTTATCCGCCAATTCACGCACCTTTAAAGGGGGTCTAAGCCCGGTAGAAAGAACAACCATGCTAAAATCTTCCGTCGTGATATCTCCATCGTCCTGCTGGTAGGTGATCTTTAGGTCCTTGGTATCGTGGACCTCCTTGATGGAAGAGGGACGGCAGCGAATATATCGAACGCCTAACTCCTTGGCTCGCTCGTAATAGGCATCGAAACCTTTGCCGAATGCACGCATATCGATATAAAATATCGTGCAGTCGAGGTCGGGCTGATGCTCCTTGGCAATAATCGCTTCCTTGGTTGCGTACATACAGCAGACAGACGAACAATAGTTGTAGTCCACTTCTCGCGACCCGACACACTGAATCCATGCTATCTTCTTTGGATGTTTCTGGTCGGACGTTCGAAGAATTTCGCCCAGATAAGGGCCGCTGGCTGAAAGAACACGCTCAAACTGCATGCTTGAGAGGACATTTGGATACCTGTCGTAGCCAAGCTCTTTCTTTAGATCGGGATCGAATTGCTCGAATCCGGGCGAAAGAACTACCGCGCCAACATCTATCTCGTCGAATTCATCCTTCTGTTCGTAGTCGATAGCGCCGGCCTGGCAGAAGTTCTCACAGGATTTACAGACGTCGTTGAGATAGTGCATGCAGGTGTCACGGTCAATCACCGCCACTTTTGGTATCGCCTGAGGAAACGGTATATAAATGGAAGAGCGTTTTGCCATTCCCATATCGTAGTCGGACATGATGGGTCTGGGCTTATTTAGCGTCACCTTACTCAGATCCACAGCGTCCGTAGGGCAGACAACCTGGCAGGCGCCACATGTAATGCAAATTGGCGAGTGCTTGTTGTAAGGTACACCTATCTTACGGTCCGAGCCGCGATTAACGAAGCTTACAGCACCCACTCCCATCCGCTCTTCGCAAATTCGGGTACAGAGTCCACAGAGGATACAGTTGTCGTCCTTTTTGGGAAAGCGAGATTCTTCGATCCCGTACTCCTTCGCCATATCCTTGATGCGCAGCGAGTCCGGACAGCGAGCCAGCAACAATTCAAGCATCATCCGGCGGGTCTTTTTGACCCTTTCCGTGTCGGTCTGAACCACCATACCTTCCTGGGCCGGGTAAACACAGGACGCCTCTATTCGGGAGCCTCGAGATCCGGCTATCTCCACCAGACAGACCCGGCACGCTCCGTACGGTTTAAGCGACCTGTGGTGGCAGAGAGTAGGAATTTTGATACCGAGTTTTTCCGCAGCCTGCAGTATGGTCGAACTATCTTCAACCTCAACCTTCTTGTCGTCAATCGTCAAAGTAATCATTTTTTGTCTGTCTCTCTCGAATCAAAACAATAAGTTGAATTGTCCTTCTTGTGTTCGTACAGAAAATCAATCCCGGGGTGAGCCGTAACCAGCACCTGCATTGTTAGGCCGATGTCGCCCATAGGTTTGCAGTCCGGATGACTCAGGCGAAATGTCGCGTTGACCGTTGTCCCTTCACCGGGCACGGAACTCAAGTCGAATGTTCCTTCGCTGTCTCTGGCTGCCTGAGCCAGCAGCGAAAGACCCAGGCCGACCCTTCGAGTCGTCCTTGTCGTAAAGAACGGATCAAGCGCTTTCTTAAGAGTCTGCTCATCCATACCGTTACCGTCATCCCTAATTTTAATAGTCACCAGGTCCTTAGCCTGGTCCTCATCAATTCTGATTTCAATTCTCTTGGCCAGAGCAGCAATTGAATTCTCTACAATGTCCAAAATGTGCAGCGAAAGATCTTCCATTCAATTGCTTACAACCCTCCTTCCCAACTCCTGACGCAGCGCCTTGCCAATCTCGTGAAACGAAGTCTCTTCCACCATAAAACAACTGGGATTCCTTCCGATGTCCTCCAGAAAATGGGCATCTGAGGAGCAGATCACCGGATAGTCATATTTCTTTGAAGCTGCAGAGGGCGTCGAGACTTCAAGGGCATCCAGCTTCAGTCCCTTCGGAATGAAGCCTAATTGACCGATCAGGCTGAACCGCTCACGGTCCACGTGAGGAGCGATCGCCAATCCTCCTCGTTCGTGAATTGCGTCAACTATTTGCTCTACTGTCAGGAGGGTAGCCCCGATTAACAGCTTCGAATTTGTCCCGATAATGCGGTCCCATTCGTCGATCACGTACTGGGGCCCGAAGGCCTCATCAGAATTCTCACCAGGAAGGTTCTCATAAACCATATCCTGCAGAAGCATCAGATCCGTCTCGGAATCGAATAGCCCCAGGATATGGACTTCCTCTGAGGAGGTTACCTCCATGCCAGGAATCACCGCAAGACTCTCTCTTGCGCCGGCTTTTACCAATGCCGTTACGTTCTCAGCAGAATTGTGGTCACATATCCCAATCATATCCAAACCCATTTTCTTGGCCTGTTCAACTATGGCCGTTGCCTGCATCTGAGTATCAGCACAAGGAGAAAGGCAAGTATGTAAATGCAAGTCGGCCCTGACCTTTCTCATTCTTCCAATCCACTAACTCCCAAGTTATATAACTTGCCGACCAGTTCAAATGTCGGTAATTCGGATACCATAACAGGTATGTTCTCTGCCTCTGCTTTCTCAATGGTCTCCGGTTCAGGTTCTCTGCCGTTCACCAAGATGATGCCGACCAGATCTTTCATACTCGCTACGGCTGCAATATTCTGATGAATCTGCAAAGTGATCCAGATGTTCCCTTCTTTGCAATTGGCAAGAACATCGCTAAGAAGATCGCTTGCATATCCGCCGGTGATCTCACGTTCCAAATGCCCTTTCGCTGATCTGACGCTCAAATTTAACTTCTGAATCAATTCAGTTAGTTTCATTCTCTGCTCCATTTTCAACAGAAACACATATCCTTAACCGTGTACCTTTGCCGACCGTAGATCTCAGGGCCATTTTGCTGGCACACTTGCGGATATTGTCTAGGCCCATTCCGGCTCCAAAACCCAATTCTCTGATCCATTCAGGGGCAGTTGAATACCCTGGTTGCATGGCCTTCTCAACATCGGGGATTCCCGGACCCGAATCTTCGACTCTCACAAGTATTTCATGTGGCTCGACTCGAACACGTATATGCCCGCCGTCGGTGTAGATTACCAGGTTCATTTCCGCTTCATACGTGGCAATGGCAACACGGCGAGTAACCTGAGGGTGCAAGCCTAATCGCTTCAAGGTGGCCTTCAACCGGCTGGCGCATTCTCCGGCCCGTTGAAAATCATGACCAATCACATCGTAATGGAAAAGCAGTGTTGCTTTGTCTGCTAAAATATCCTCAAAAAAGTGACGTATTCTGCGACGGCGTGTTTCGTCGTCGTCGTAATCAACCTCCAATTTTTTGAGCAGCCCTTCGACAATATCCCCCTTGGTAATAATACCTCTGAGCTTTCCGTTTTGGCGATCAATAACTACTAAACGGCCAAAACCATGCCGTTCAAATTTGTTGATAGCATGGGTTAAAGGTTCATCGGCATAAAGGGTTCGAACACATCTGGTCATCTTTTCACTGATGGGACAATCCTGCTCACGGTCAGCAAGCCACTTAATAAAATCCTCAACACTAATGATACCTACCAATTTCCCCTTGTCTATGACTGGTGTCCCGGAGAAACGCTTGTCCTGCAAGATCAACCTTAAAACACTCATATGGGTTCGTGGGCTAACCGTAAAAACATCTTTCTTCATTACTTCACCCACCTTAATTTCATATACTAATTCTTGAATCTTGCTGATTTTATTATTCGGAGCCACTTGAAAATATCCTATTCAATTTTATTTCACATATTCCGAGCAACCAGCAAGTCCTTCTCGGTGTAACCGACCACAAGACTCAAACATCGGTAGAGACGTCGTTAATAAAGGGATATCTTTGGATTCAGCTATTTCAATTGTTTCCTGAGAAGGCTTTTTTCCCCGGACGAAGCATATAGCTCGCAAATCCGCCATTTCTGCTGTGCGAACCACTTGCGGATTAGTCAGACCGGTCAACAGAATAGCATTGGGCTTCACGAAAGATAAAACATCACTCATCAAATCAGATCCGCAAGCCATTATAACTTCTTTGTCCAGAAGGTCGTCTCCGACGATCACTTCCGCATCCAGAATTCTTCTAACATCTTCCAAAATCATTTTACCAACACCGCATCGAACTTACATACATCGAAACAGACTCCACATTTGATACACTTGTCTTGATCGATTGTGTGCGGTTCCTTTGCTTCGCCCGCAATAGCCTCCTGAGGACAATTCTTAGCGCACAATCGACAGCCCTTACATTTCTCTTCATCGATAGTAAACGTGATTAACGCCTTACACACTCCTGCCGGGCATTTCCTGTCTTTGATATGACATTCATATTCATCGCGGAAATACTGGATGGTGCTAAGAACCGGATTTGGCGAGGTTCTTCCCAAGGCACAGAGAGAAGCATCTTTCACGGCCTGGGCCAGCTCCTCCAACATATCTATGTCACCTTCATTGCCGTTTCCTTCACATATCCGGGTGAGTATGCCATGCATTACGTCAATCCCTTCACGGCAGGCCGTGCATTTGCCGCAGGATTCGTCTTTCAGAAACTCAAGGAAATACCTGGCCACATCCACCATGCATGTGTCTTCGTCCATCACGATTAAGCCGCCTGAGCCCATGATTGAGCCGACCTCAGCCAGCTTCTCATAGTCAATGGGCAGATCCAGAAGAGATGCCGGGATGCATCCGCCCGAAGGACCGCCGGTCTGAACCGCCTTAAACTTTTTGCCGTTGGGTATCCCGCCTCCAATATCGTAAACGATTTCTTTCAGTGTAATACCCATCGGAACCTCAACAAGCCCTGTATTCTCGACCTTGCCGACCACTGAGAATACCTTTGTGCCCTTGCTGGTCTCAGTTCCGATGCCGGCAAACCATTCTGCGCCCTTATTGATTATCTCCGGCACATTGGCCCATGTTTCCACATTGTTGATGTTGGTGGGCGCACCCCAGACACCGGATTCCGCAGGAAATGGGGGCCTGACTCTCGGTTCGGGAGCATTGCCCTCCAGCGAAGCAATCAGCGAGGTCTCCTCGCCGCAGACAAAGGCCCCGGCGCCCTGCTGAATCGAGATATCAAAATCCAGGCCTTTGCCGAGAATATCCTTGCCCAGCAATCCGTATTCTCTTGCCTGTGCAATCGCCTTTATCAACCTCTCGTGGGCCAGAGGATATTCATGCCTGATGTAAACGTAGCCGTGAGAGGCACCGGTCGCCCTTGCACCGATTATCATTCCCTCGAGAACTGAATGCGGGTCTGACTCGATTATACTGCGGTCCATGAATGCGCCAGGGTCTCCCTCGTCTGCATTACACACAAGATATTTTTTATCACCTTTTGCCGCGGCAACAAGTTCCCATTTTCTGCCTGTTGGAAACCCGGCGCCCCCTCTTCCTCTTAGCCCGGATTGCTTGATTTGCTCTATGATCTCTTTGGGCTTCATTTGTGTGAGCGCCTTGACCAGGGCCGTGTATCCTCCCCGAGCAATGTATTCGTCTATCTGCTCGGGATCAATCATCCCTCGGTTTCGAAGAGCAATCAATCTCTGTTTGCCAAAGAATCCTATATCGCCCATCTTTGGCACAGGAACCTTTTCCGCCGGAGGAATATACATCAGTTTTTTAACGGGCCTGCCCTTGAGGAAATGCTCTTCCACGAGATAAGGAATATCGTCTTCCGTCAGCAATTGATAGAAGATTTCGTCCGGCTTGACAACAGCTACGGGACCCTGGGCACAGAAACCATTGCAACCGGTCATCACTACGCCAACCTCATCTTGAAGATTATGCTTCTCGATTTCTCGTTCGAGAGTATCCTTTATCTTGAATGACCCGTTTGAAACGCAACCGGTCCCTGCACAGAGCATGATGTGTGTTCGATAGGATTTCATTCAATTATCTCCATTGCGTTTAGGTTCCTATCCGACGCGCTCGCTGCCGATGGCCAAAGCGTATTCTTCGACCACCGTGCCTGACAAAACATGATCGGAGAAGATTTTTTGGGTTTTCTCCTCGTCCAGATCAACATATTTGACGGGGGCTTGCCCCTTGAGTTCCACCGTCATTATCGGTTCACGGCTGCAAAGGCCGGCGCAACCTGAAGTAGTCACAACAATGTCTTTTGCATCTTGTTCCTCGATCAGAGCGAGCAACACACTCATTATCTTTCTGGCGCCTGCGGCTATGCCGCACGTTCCCATATGAACCGTAACCTTCGCCCGCGCATCCCCATCACGCAGACTCATTGTCCTGGCCATTCTTTCCCTGATTTTCTCAAGGTCTTCTGGTTTTACCTTCGACATTGCTTTTCCCCTTTCAGTCACGATACTTGTCAAGGATTTTGGCCGCCTCAACAGGATTTAGTCTGCCGTACAGGTCTTCACC
>Ga0307425_1001615_pt1 | contig 13336 bp, 15 predicted proteins | sample SalMarWE160330MG_FD_202152 | JGI IMG/M metagenome (GOLD analysis project Ga0307425, IMG submission 202152) | Salt marsh sediment microbial communities from the Plum Island Ecosystem LTER, Massachusetts, United States - WE1603-30 | ecosystem: Environmental > Aquatic > Marine > Intertidal zone >... | reverse complement strand
TGCCGGCGAGCTTAAAGAGTTCCAGAAGCTCAAAGCGATAACCGACGAAGTGACCCTCGTTGAACCCGAGGATCGAATATGGCAGGATTACTGGAACGGGATATATAACCGTATCGAGCGCAGCATCGGGTGGATAATATTTTCAGTTTCTGCAATCCTTCTGGCAATCTACGGCGGATTCAAGCTAATAGAAACAATCATTACGGATGCCACAACTGGAATGCTCTTGAAGCTCGGCCTGCTTGCACTTATTGTAGGGCTGGCTATATTGTTTGTCTCTGTGTTACGTGAGAGAATTTATTTCTGGAGTAAAGACCGGTACAGGAATGTAAGGAGATAAAGCGATGCTTTTGTCCACTACGTACTCAATTCACGGCAAGAAAATCATCAAGCACTTGGGGCTTGTGCGCGGCAATACGATACGAGCACGTCACTTAGGCAGGGACATCATAGCCGTCCTGCGAAACATTGTCGGAGGAGAGATTACCGACTATACCAAAATGATAGCCGAATCGCGCGAGCAGTCAATCGACCGAATGATCGAGGAAGCACAAAAGCTCGGCGCCAATGCGATAATCGGAGTAAGATTTTCGACAACCGAAGTAATGCAAGGTGCGGCGGAAATAATGGTATTCGGCACGGCCGTGGTAGTAGAAGAACTTTAAGCCTGGCAACTATAACTCTTGTAGGTTTTAGCAAAAGGAGACCAAATGGATACAATTAGAGATTTTTTGAAGCCGGAGTTGATATGGTTCCTGGTGGGGCTTGTACTGCTGGTTCTTGAGTTCATCATGCCGGGACTGATTATAGGCTTCTTCGGCGCAGGAGCATGGATCGTCGCGATTATCTGCCTTTTTAGCGTTTATGTCGCCAGTTCGATAAACGCCCAGTTAATCATATTCATTATTGCCTCGGTACTGTCGCTCTTGTTGTTGCGCAAATGGCTCAAGGGGATGTTCATCGGGCATACCAAATCACAACAGGATCTGACTGAAGACATGAAAGAATTCATCGGTGAACATGCGGTCGTCAAAGAGAAGATTACACCAAAGGCCGGCGGCAAGGTAGAGCTTCACGGCACAAACTGGGAAGCCGAAGCAGATGAGGAAATCGCAGAAGGAACTGTTGTCGAGATAATCGAAAAAAACAACCTTACCCTGAAAGTCAAGGCAGTATGAAAAACGAAATTGAACGTTCAGTTATTAATCAGAATTAAACATAACAAAATATTTAATTATGAAAGGAGAAAGTCATGCTTGCAGACATTCCAAATAGTGCTGTTTTAACAATCATTATTGTAGGGATAATTCTCTTCACTTTGATTATTTTCATTAAAACCATAAGGATAGTACCTCAAAAACAGGCATTCATCATCGAACGGCTCGGCAAGTATTCGAAAACGCTTGAGGCCGGATTCCACATACTAACGCCATTCGTTGACAGGGTTGCATACAGACACACCTTGAAAGAACAGGCGGTCGATGTTGCGCCGCAGGCGTGTATCACAAAGGACAATATTGCAGTCGAAGTCGACGGCATTCTGTACATGCAGGTTGTAGATCCCAAAAAAGCCTCGTATGGAATAAACAACTATCAGTTCGCATCGGTACAACTGGCCCAGACAACGATGAGAAGTGTAATGGGCAAGCTCGAGCTGGACAAGACTTTTGAGGAACGGGAGACGATAAACAGCGTGATCGTCGACGCTGTGGACAAGGCCTCGGACCCGTGGGGGGTCAAGGTAACACGATACGAGGTCAAGAATATTATGCCGCCCCAGAGCATCAAGGATGCAATGGAAAAGCAAATGCGTGCCGAGCGGGAAAAACGGGCTACGATTGCCGAATCGGAAGGTGACAGGCAGGCAAAAATAAACCGGGCCGAAGGCGAAAAACAACAGATGATTGCTCAGTCCGAAGGCGAAAAGCAAAAACGAATCAACGAGGCCGAAGGCCGGGCTATCGAAATTCTGAAAGTTGCCGAGGCGACCGCTAACGGAATACGGGAAATCGCCAAGGCCATAAACGAAAAAGGCGGTGTCAATGCCGTCAACCTTCGTATCGCGGAACAATATCTGAACGAGTTCGGCAAACTCGCAAAGACCAACAACTCAATTATAATTCCTTCGGACCTTTCCGACATAGCAGGCATGATAAAAGCGGCATCGTCAGTGATAAAAAGCGGGACGGTTGCTGCCGCTCAGACGGAAATTGGCGGGTAGTTGGGATAGAGTGATTGAGCAAAAAAAGTAACTTGTTTTTCTGAGCCTTGCAAGCAGGTATCGGACCAACGGTTTACGAAATGGAAATTGGATGACAATGCAGAATACTCTGTTTCTTCACGAAGAGATATTACTTCTGGCCTTGCAGGATAAGGAAGGTACTATTGCTGCCGGGACGATGTACCAGTACGCAATCGGTGCAGCGCTGCTGGCCGAGTTGTTATTGAGCAAGCGTATCGAAGTTGAGCAGTCCGGCAAGAGAAAGCTGGTCAACCTTATCAGTCCGAGTCCTCTCGACGAGCCTTTGATTGACGAATGCCTTGAAAAAGTCAGCAGTGCAAAAAGACGCTCTGTGCTCCAGACGTGGGTATCTCGCTTTGCCGGCATAAAGAACCTCAAACATCGCGTGGCCCGGCAATTGTGCAGACGTGGCATCTTGAGAGCTGATGAAGACAAGGTTTTGCTGATATTCAACCGAAAAATCTACCCGGAAGTTAATCCCGGACCGGAAAGGGAATTAATCGAACGGCTGAAATACGCCATCTTCACCGACGCCGACGACGTTAATCCCCGTACTGTTGTTCTCCTGTCATTGGCCAACAGTACGGGTATTCTGAAAGTAGTTTTCGATAAAAAGGAGCTGAAAGGCCGCAAAGCCCGTATCAAGCAAATCGTTAACGGCGAGATAACGGGAAAGGCCGCAACTGAAGCCATCCAGGCGATGCAGGCGGCTGTTATGGTGGCCTGTATCACGCCGGCGATCATGGCTACAACGGTTAGTCATTAGACTTTGTCAAACTATATGGATATGGAAGTCGTTTACAAGGCTAATCCTGAGTCGCTGCAGACTGTGCTCGGGCTGCTGCGGAAGGAAGGATTCAATCCTGCAACACTGGAGGATCCGGGTTTAGCCCCGGTTCGAAGCGGAGCAACCTATTTAATCAGCATTACTGTACCAAGGGATGAGGCCGCAGGAGCCAAATCGGTTCTGAGTAAATGGGACGAGGCTCGACAATCGGAAGCCAAACAAGCGACAGGAAAACTCGCCGGACCATTGCTGTTCTCGGTAATGGTTGTTGCAGTGCTTGCCATTATTTTTCTTTTTTTGGGCATTCTTTTGGATGCTGCGCCTTTACTTTTTGTAATCTGGCTTGTAGTCTTTGCATTACTGGCTAAAGTGGTATATAATACGAAACCAGAAAGCAAAAACAGCAAGTCACGGATAAGACTGCGAAGGTAAAGAAAATGGTCGGCATCATATCGAGGCCTGGTACACAGGAGAAATTGGAGATACTCAGTGCCGATGCGCAATACGACCTCGCCTGCGCCTGCAGCACAAGTAAGGATGAACATCGCCGGCGAACCGCCGACGGCAAATGGATTTATCCGGTCACACTTCCGAGCGGGGGCAGGAGCGTACTTTTCAAGACGCTGACATCGAATGTGTGTTCGAATGACTGTAAGTACTGCCCGCTTAGAGAGCAAATGGACGTTCGCAGAGTCAGTCTGTCGCTGGAGGATACGGCGAAGGTTTTTCTGGATTATTACAATCAGCGAAAAGTCTTCGGGCTGTTTCTCAGTTCGGGCGTTTTAGGCTCGCCCGATGCTACAATGGACAGGCTTAACGGTGTCGCAAGATTACTGCGAAGAAGGCACGGATTCAGGGGTTATATTCACCTAAAAATTATTCCAGGGGCGAGCGATGCGTCGGTAGAAGAGGCTGTTTCACTGGCCAGTGCCGTATCGCTGAATATTGAGACGCCGGGAGAAAAGAATCTGGCCAAACTATCGCAGAAGAAACAGTATATCCGGGATATTATCGAGCCGATCAAGCTCATCAGCAGGCTGACCGGACGCGGCTCGCGATACGAAAGGGTCAAGCAGACAACACAGTTCATCGTGGGAGCAGCCGGAGAGCAAGATGCACAAATCGTCAAGTATATGACAGGGCTGTACGAGCGATTAAAAATGCATCGGGTATATTTCAGTGCCTATCAGCGGGGACTGGGTGATTCGTCAATTGCCGGCGAGCAAGTAGGGCCCGAAAACAAGGCGGACATCCTGATGAGGGAGCATCGGCTGTATCAGGTGGATTTTCTGCTTCGCAAATACGCATTTACGGAATCTGACATTACCTTTGAGAAAGATGGAAATCTCTCCTTAGCAACGGACCCAAAAGATGCATGGGCGATTAGCCATCCTGATTATTTTCCAGTAAACATTAATAAGGCATCGAAGTTTTCACTTCTACGAGTGCCCGGACTCGGGCCGATAACAGTAAATCGGATTCTGGAGAGGCGAAAACAAAACCGTATCACGTCTATTGAGGATGTGGGAAAAGTGGGAGTCAGGCTGGAAAAGGCAAAAAAATATCTGACTTTCTAAGAATTATCATTGTGGTGTCAACGCAAGGATATATAATTCTCTGGCTAAGTTCGTTAAAGACCAATCCAAATATCGTGTAATAGTAGTGCAATGGAGTTATTGATGAGCAATCTTGTACCCACAAAAGTATTCCTTACGAAGGGGCTTGGCCGGCATAAGTACCAATTGAAATCCTTCGAGGAAGCTCTCAGAAAAGCAGGTGTAGCACAACAAAATTTGGTACAGGTTTCGTCGATTCTACCACCAAAATGCAAGATGGTCGGCAAAGAACGCGGGCTGAACCGACTGACTCCCGGCGAGATATGCTATTGTGTTCTGGCCAGATCCGATACGAACGAGCACGGCAGAATAGTGGCATCCTCAATAGGTGTTGCCGTTCCACGAGATCGCAACCAGTGGGGATACCTCAGCGAGGTTCACGGCCATGGTATGAACCAGCAGGCAGCGGCGGATATGGCTGAAGACCTGGCGGCCGGGATGCTGGGAACAACACTCGGGCTCGAGGTTGATCCGAACAAGGCATGGTCGGAAAAAGAGCAGGTCTACAAATCCAGCGGCATGATTATTAGAACAACAAACATTACCCAAACAGCTCGCGGGCAAGAGGATCTTTGGACCACAACGGTTGCACTTGCTGTGTTTTTGTTCGATTAGGGATGTCTATACGATTGAACTTATAGTTTGTGAATAGGCGTCTGATATGGGACAAACAGCACATTTCGGAGACTTGCCCGCAGAATATTCCGCCATGGAGCACGCAAGGGTGGTTATAATCCCTGTCCCTTTTGACCGTACAAGTACATGGCTGAAAGGCGCGGACAAAGGACCGTCGGCCATCATCGAAGCATCCGCCCACATGGAGCTTTATGATATCGAGACTGAATCAGAGGTCTATAAAAAGGGCATATTCACGGCAGAGCCTGTAGATGGGCAAGAGCTTCCCGAAGAGATGGTCGAGATGGTCGCCGAGCAAGTCCGAAAACACCTTGAAAATAACAAATTCGTTGTGGTTGTGGGAGGCGAACATTCTATCAGTATCGGCCCTGTTAGGGCTCAAGTGGCAAATAACGCCGACATTACAGTCCTGCAGCTCGATGCTCATTCCGATCTAAGAGACGAGTACGAAGGCTCGAAATATAATCATGCGTGCGTAATGGCCAGGATTTCGGAGTTGTGCCCGATCGTACAGGTTGGCATAAGAAGCATGGACTCGTCCGAAAAGAAAGCACTTGATAAGAATCATGTCATATTTGCAGAGGAAATTTCAACGAACAAAAATTGGATTGAATATGTATTGTCAAAATTGTCGAAAAACATCTACTTAACAGTCGATCTTGACGTTTTCGACCCGTCGATTATGCCCTCGACGGGAACTCCGGAGCCTGGTGGGTTATCGTGGTATGACGTGCTGGGATTGTTGAGAACAGTTTTCGATAATAGAAACGTCGTTGGATTCGATGTAGTTGAATTGTGCCCGAACGAAAGTAACAAAGCTCCGGATTTCTTAGCGGCGAAACTTATTTATAAATTACTGAGCTACAAATTTATGCAGAAGCCGACAACAGTGGACTGAAATCTTCGAATAATCATTTATAGGAACAAGGCAAAAGGAGCATGAATATGGCAAAAAGTGTGTCCGAACGCATATTTCTGGTTATTCTGGTTTGTTTATTGATACTTATAGGTTGCCGGCAGAAGAATGACCAGCAGGCAAGCGAAGATACTGCCGAAATGGCAACATCATTATCTAAAATCAGGTCCGATTTAACCAAAGCAAGAAGACAAATAACCGATTTGAAAGAAGAGCTGCAAGCGGTCAAAGATATCCGGGACGAGCTTGATAAGCAGATGGCGCAAATGACAGCGGAGCGGGACAATGCATTAAAAACAGCAAAGACGGCAGAACAAAAAACACAAGACCTGAACGCTCAACTTAGTGAGAGGCCCGATAGTCTCAGCTCGCTCGAAAACGAACTAAAAGAACGAAATAAGCTTATTGAAAGCCAGCAAACCACCATAGCCGAACAACAGGCAATCATCAGTGAGCAGGAAGCGACCATTGCCGCATTAGAGAAGATTTTACAGGAGCAAATACCCGCTGAGGAAGAACCACAAGAGGAAATTCCGGAGCCAAACGTAGAGGAGTAGTAGTCGCTCAAGGGCCGGCAACGACTGCATTTTATGATATGCAACTTAGACCGAACACCAAAAAGTCCCTGCTAAAATTGAATGAACGTTAAAAATTTAGGTTAAAGTAAATGTGTCCTTTCGGTAAATGTGCCGTTATTGTAGCTCATCCGGACGATGAAACGCTCTGGGCCGGCGGAACCATACTGATGCATCCGGAAAGCGAATGGACGGTGGTAACGCTGTGCAGGAAGAGTGACCAGGACCGGGCACCCAGGTTTTTCCAGGCGATTGAGAAATTGAACGCCGCCGGAGCGATGGGCGACCTCGACGACGGTCCCGAACAACACTCGCTTACAAGTAGTAACGTGCAACATGCGATACTCCAAAACCTGCCTACAAATAGGTTTGATCTGATTATTACTCATGGGCTCAACGGAGAATATACACGCCATCTCAGGCATGAGGAAACCGCCCAGGCAGCTATGGCGTTATGGAAAAACGACAAATTGGTCGCAGGACAAATCTGGAGATTCGCCTACGAAGACGGCGGCAGAAAGTATCTTCCTCGTGCCATTGAAGATGCTGATATGCACATAAGTCTGCCGGAAGAGATATGGCAAAGAAAATATGATATTATTACAAAAATTTACGGCTTTAGCCCTGACAGCTTCGAGGCAAGGACTACCCCTCGTGAAGAAGCCTTTTGGTGTTTAAAATCGTCACAACAGCGTTAAGATCATTTTCATAAAGGAGTTGAATCATGAAAGTTCTTTTATTATATGATTATCCCCCCTCACCGGGTGGTCTTGCTACTCAGGGTCAACTGCTCCATAGAGGGCTTGAGGAAATGGGAGTCGAAGTTTTTTCTGTAAACTTCGAATCGGCTCAGGAAAAGGAATGGTATTACAGGTGGTTTGAGCCGGATGCGGTCGTAGGGGTCGGTTATTGGGGACACACTTCTCATTTGGTCTTACACCCGAAACGGTATGGGATTACTCCGATCCCCTGGCTTGTTGCCGACGGTTATATGGCAAACTTCCAGGAAATACTTGAAGACCTGCCGCTTATTCTGGTTACGTCCAACTGGGTCAAAAAAGTCTATATGCGTGACGGCCTGAGCGGTAAGAACATCGAAGTGCTGCACGTAGGATGTGATACCGACTCGTTTGTACCACGAGAGAAAACCGACCCTAAGGTTGCCACTGTCCGGGAAGCTTTAGGTATATCCGACGATCAGATTATGGTTATGACTGTTGGCGGAGATGCAGCCTCAAAAGGCGCTCAGGAAGTGATGCAGGCACTGGCAATTAATGATCCTGAGGCTCCTGATTGGAAGTATGTCTGCAAGGTTTGGCCGCAGCCCCGTACAGAACAACAGAATTTGGCCGATATGCAGTTGGCAACGCACCTGGGAATCGAAAAAAACGTAGTATATACAACCAGCCGGATATCTCGTAATTTCATGCCTTATCTCCTGGCCGCCTGTGATATCTATGCCGCCCCTTCCCGCCTTGAAGGATTCGGGATGATACAGGTTGAAGCTAATGCCTGCGAAAAGCCTGTTATTGGCATAAAAGCGATGGGTATGCTTGATACGTTAATACATGGTAAAACTGCTTTTCTTGCAGACGTAGCCCAGGAAATCAAGTTGAGAGAGACAATACTTGGTGATGAGTCAGGCTTTGAAGCAGGGCATAAATACGTCTTCAGAAGGCCCCGTACAGTTGATTATAGGGCCAGTGTACATGATATTGCTAATTACATGATGGAATTAATGAAAAATCCCGAATTGAGAAAACAAATGGGCACCGAAGGCAGAAAACGGGTTGTTGAAAACTTTGACTATAGAGTCATCGCCAAAAAATTTGTTAATATCGTCTCAAAGCGACTTGGTATTTCATAGTATGGAAGATAAAAACAAAAAACTGTTGGAAAGAGCGAAAAAGGCAGCGATTGAAGTTTTACTGCATAATAACCACGGCCCGTATCGGGGATTGCCGAGAACAGCAGGTTGGGGTTATCCCGAGCCGTACACGCGCGATTTACTGATCAGCTCATTAGGAATTCTTACTACAAAAAATGACAAGCTGATCAAGTCATTGAAGCGCGTTCTGGAGACTCTTGCCAAAAATCAATCGCCGTTGGGGCACATTTCCTCATTGGTTCATGATCCCCAGGATCGTGGTTCAAGTGATTGTACTCCGCTTTTTTTGGTCGGCGTCGGCTTATGGAGAAAGCAAATGCAGGAACCGGACTTTCTCGAAGACCCCGTCAAAAAGGCTCTTACCTGGATGGAATACCGCAGTCCGACGAATCGTATCATGGTCTGCCAACTGCCCACAAGTGACTGGCGTGATGAGCAGTGGGTTCTGGGATACGGGCTTTTCGTAAATACTTTGGTTCATATTTATCTGCGATTGTTCGGGCTGAATGAACAGGCAGAGATGCTTAAAGATAACATGGGGCGGTTCACGGTCAAAAGCGACAGACAGAACCGTCATATCCACGAAGGTCTGGTCCTGCCGGCCAAACCTTATTATGCCTTATGGTCATACAAGGTATACAGAAGCGAACGTTTCGATCTATTAGGTAACAGCCTGGCGATTTTGTCCGGAATCGCATCGGTCTCCAGGGCGAATCATCTTGTCACCTGGATCGAAACCGAATGCAAGGAGATGCGACAGAATGAAGATCTTGCTGTCGATTTACCGCCCAATTTCTTTCCCTATGTCAGGCCGGAGGATCCCGACTGGATGCCTCGTTACAAGAAGTATAATCAGCCGGGAGAATACCATAACGGCGGAATCTGGCCTTTCATTTGCGGATTTTATATTGCCGCCCTGGTTGCCGCCGGAAAATATATCCTCGCGCAAAAAAAATTGCTGTCCCTGGCAAAGCTCGTACAGCAGCCTCGAGTCGCCGACGTGGAATTCGGCTTTAACGAATGGCATCGCGCGCAGGACGGCACACCGCAAGGCCAGGACTGGCAGAGCTGGTCTGCTGCGATGTATCTGTACGCCGCCGAGTGCGTGGAACAAAAAAGAACTCCGTTTTTCGAAGATATCCGAGATTGGCCGAAAGAGCGACATCAACACGAAACCATGTCTTCCGATCAATGATCCGGCCGAATGCTTATTCTTAAGGTCTCGATATTGCTCCATTTGTTTCGACAAAGAGCAAAATCGGGACTCTGCAGCATCTTTTCTATGCACTGAGGCGACTAAATTTGGAAAATTTGTTGCAATTTCCGGCGAAGGGCTTTAGTATTCGACTCAAACGAGCCCCGCCAGAAACTCGCCAACGGGGCAATATGATATAAGAAAGATTCCTAACGGGGCGAGGTTTTGGCAAATGGACGAACCGAGCGAAAATAGCAATGAAGGCGTCGGAACCAGCGTCAGCAAGGTAATAAGCGATTTTATTGCCGGCCTTAGCGATGAGCACCGTATGCTGGTCATCCTCAAGGCACAATTATACGGTGGGACATGGGAGCCGATGCTTGACGACCTGCAAAACCGTCTGGAGGGCAAGCCGTATATCTTCAAGCTGGTAAATAGAATAAAAGATGATATCGAACGCATCGAGCAGATGCGAAAATTTGAAGAAGAACACAATGTTGATTTGGCTGAATATGTTGAGCTATCATGAAGCCGAATGAATAAGAGCAATTGGATTCATGCTCCGCATCTGTAATATACATTTCGCAAGAATGACAGAATGTGGTGACGAAAAGCAATTTTTTTGTGAGGAGTAACAAAAATGCTAAAAATGGTCAGATTCAGAATCGTTTTACTGGTTAGTGTTTCGGCTTTATGGATTACACAGAACAGTTTTGCCGGGGAAAGCAGCTCTAAACCGCTTGTATCACCGGAACTGCTCAGGCACGCCAAGTTGAAAATGTTATGGGACAACGAACTGCCGATTAAAAAAAATGAGAGTTTAGATAGATTACTCTTATTCGGCAATCATCTCTACGCGATCTCCGACCGCAATTTCACGCTTTCTCTGAATCAGAAAAACGGGAATATTATATTCGGCAAGACTATCGAATCGGCAGGTTTGCCGATTACGGGCGTAAAATTTTACGACAATGAGCTTATATATGTGAGTAGCAACAGTAAGCTCGTTCAAATTAATGCTCAATCCGGAATTGTGCTTAAAACTACAGATATTGGATTCAGCGTCAATTGTCCCGTTGCTCGTAATAGTTCATACTTTTATTTAGCCGGTACTGACAAAAGACTGCACGCGATACATGCTGAAAATAAGGTCCAGGCTTTCGAGGTTGCGGCTGAGAACGAGTCGATGATCACTTCAGTAACTGCAGACGAGAGTTCTGTAATTTTTGCTACCGCTGCTGGTAATATCATTAGTATCGCACCTGACATGCCTCGACGTCTGTGGCAATTCGATGCTTCTCAAGCCATTGCAGGAGAAGTTATCACAGACGGAATGGCGATGTTTTTTGCCAGCAGGGACACAAATGTTTACAGAGTTGATATGGTCGGCTTGCCTGAAAGAAAGCGGCTTGCCTGGAAGTATCAGACCGCTGCAGTACTCGATGAGGCACCACGTGTAACACAAGGGATCGTCTACCAGCATGTCTACGGCAAAGGCTTAACGGCTATAAACAAAGGAACCGGAACCCTCTTATGGTCAGTGCCCGGAGGCATCGATTTGTTATCAGAGGCCAGGAACAGGACTTACGTAATTACAAACACCAGAACATTGGTAGTGATGGATAATGTCAAAGCGAAAGAGCTGTATACGGTAAACTTTGCAGAGGTTTCAAAACATGTATCCAATATAACAGACGATAAAATTTATATTGCCGACAATCTCGGCCGGATTGCCTGTTTACAACCGGTTGAATAGGGCACCTCCGGCACTGAATCGTATTTTAACAAGTTGGAAGGAGAATGAGTGCATATGGAAGTAAAAATAAAAACAGCGTTAATCAGCGTTTCCGACAAGACCGGCGCCGTTGATTTCGCAAAAAAACTCAGTCGGATGGGCGTTAAAATCATAAGTACCGGCGGAACAGCGAAGAAACTGAGAGACGCAGGAATAGATGTGGCTGGAATCGAGTCGGTGACGGGTTTTCCGGAGATGATGGACGGCAGGGTGAAAACACTTCATCCGAAGATACACGGCGCCCTGCTGGGACTTCGCGATAAAAAAGAGCACACAGCGGCAATGAAAGAGCATAACATCGAGCCGATTGATCTGGTCTGCGTGAATCTCTACCCGTTTGAAAAAACAATTGCCAATCCCGATTGCACATTGGCCGAGGCGATCGAGAATATAGATATCGGGGGGCCGAGCATGCTTCGCTCGGCGGCGAAAAATAACAAGTTCGTCACAATCGTGACACAACCCGACCAGTTCGATAAGGTCATCGAAGAGATGGAGAAACACGATGGTGCTGTGAGCCGGGAGCTGCGGAGCGATTTCGCGCGGATAGCATTTGGCCTGACCGCATCCTATGATGCTGCTATTTCAAAATATCTGAACAACAGAGCGGGCGTCGAGTATCCAGAAAAAGTCTCCATCGCAATCGAAAAAGAAGCGATACTTCGCTACGGGGAAAATCCTCATCAAACAGGAGCATTCTATAAGCTGCCTGCGAGTGGTGAAACATCGGTCAGCAGCGGCACCCTGCTCGAGGGCGGCATAGAGATCAGCTTTAATAACCTCATGGATACGAACGCGGCCTTCGAGCTGGTGAAGGAATTTCCCGAGCCTGCGGCGGTCGTCGTCAAGCACCTGAACCCGTGCGGCTGCGCCGTCGATGATGATATCTGCGTAGCATACCGCAAAGCCTATGAAGGGGATGTGGTAAGCGCTTTCGGCAGCATTATCGCCCTGAATAGAAACGTAAACGTCGAGCTTGCCCAGACAATCATGGAATCTTACAGCCGGTTTGGAAAGGCACTGGGCGCCGGCGGATTCTTTGCCGAGGTGATTATCGCTCCCGCATTTGATCAGGATGCCGTCGAGATCATAAGGACGTTGAAAGCCTGGGGCAACCGGGTCAGGCTGATCGAAACAGGACCGATCGACAGGGCTAACATCGACTGTGGCGAGTATGACCTGCGCTGCATTGTCGGCGGAATGCTCCTGCAGAAACGAGACCTAGTCGGCTGGGAACCAGATGCACTGACTTATCCAACCAAAGCCAGACCTTCGAAGAAACAGCTTGAGGATTTAAGAATCGCCTGGCTCGTCGGAAAGCATACCAAGAGTAATACCATCGTGCTGGTTAAAAACAAAAAGGTTTGGGGTGTCGGAGCCGGTCAGATGAATCGCGTCGAGTCCGGCTTAATTGCCTTCAAACGTGCCGGCGAAGAGTCCAAAGGCTGCGCGATGGCTTCGGACGCGTTCTTTCCGTTCCCGGACAACGTAGAAAATGCCGCCAAGGCCGGCGTCGCTGCTATCGTCCAGCCGGGAGGCTCGAAAAAAGACGATGAAGTCATCACCGTTGCGGATAAACACGGTATCGCAATGGTATTTACCGGCAAGCGGCACTTTAAGCATTAATCTTGCATTGCTTTATACGGGACTGGTGTTGATCTCGCCGATAAAGGATTTTATTCGGCA
>Ga0307425_1001613_pt1 | contig 13339 bp, 6 predicted proteins | sample SalMarWE160330MG_FD_202152 | JGI IMG/M metagenome (GOLD analysis project Ga0307425, IMG submission 202152) | Salt marsh sediment microbial communities from the Plum Island Ecosystem LTER, Massachusetts, United States - WE1603-30 | ecosystem: Environmental > Aquatic > Marine > Intertidal zone >... | reverse complement strand
TATTGCTGCTGTTGTAGCCGACCATCAGTCCCTTGCTGTGGGCCCCCTTGAAATTCATGCTGTTGTGGAGACCCTCAGCAATCAGGTTCCACTGGAATGTGATGTTGTGGCAATTACCGGTTGCCTCGACATTCTCATCCACTCCCCAGCTTACCGAGCAGTGGTCGATGACAATGTTTTCGGCGTTGTGAATTCCGATGCCGTCGTTCCCTGTCAGGGCCATGTCGTTGCGTGCGGGCGCGGGGGATCCGATCCGATCCCGAAGGTCACCCGGTCTGATCCTGAGGTACTGTACAATTACATCGTGTACAGGCTCTCTGCCCGTCCCGGTGATCACCAGGGAATAATTTTTCAGGCAGATCCCGTCACCAGGTGCGGTTTGTCCCGCTATGGTAATATAGGGCTCACTTATCACCACCGGGTATTTCAGTTCGATGGTTCCGGAAACCCTGAATATGACCATTCGAGGACTGCTTGATTCGCAGGCAAGGCGGAAGCTTCCGGGTATGGGCTCCTCCGAACCGGGCAGATAATCCGCGAGGGTGGTTACCAGGTAAACCTTTCCACCCCGTCCGCCGGGTGTTGTGGTACCGAAGCCTTCAGCGCCAGGAAAGGCAGGGATCTCCCTTTCGGCCGGTTGGTCAGCTACCGGAGGATCCGTATCCACTGGATCCATTGCAGATGTATTCCTTGCCAGGTGATCCACTGGCCCGGGATCCATTTCCAGCGCATACAGATCCCTACCAGCGGTTATAACCAGAATAAGGCAGTATGCTGCAAGACAGCAGCAAAACCTGCACAGTCCGCGAATTTTTTCCATATTCATTTCAGCTTTAATGTTCATTCGGATTAAGCAGCATCTCCATCTCTATGCCTGCCTGGATCACTGCCCCCAGTCCCCTTGGATCGTTATCAAAAGTATTCCTTTCCTGATAAAAAGCCACCGTCCGGCCGATGGGAGTCCCCCTGCAGATCCCGCTCACGATCCCGTCCTCGCTGATTCTGTCCGAAATTCCTTCCCATCCCTGCAGGGCTTTATCCCGAAAGGATGCGGGCAGCCAGCCCTCCCGGACACCCCTGGCCATGGCAAGCACGAACATGGCCGATCCGGAGGTTTCGAGGTATGTTTCAGGGTGGTCCAGCACCTGGTGCCAGAGTCCCCCGCGATCCTGGATTTCTGCCAGGCCCGCCATATGTGCATTGAACTGTTCCAGCAGGACCTGGTATGCAGGGTTTTCCCGCGGAAGGTATTCCAGAATCTCGGCGGTGGCCCAGGCCACCCATCCGTTGGCCCGGCACCAGTGGATGCCGGATTTGCTATTAGTGGGACTGAACCAGCCATGGTGGTAGAGTCCCGTTCCTTCATCGAACAGGTATTTTTTGAACTGCATGGCCTGTCTGGCCGCATCATCGTACCAGACTGTATCTCCGGTGATTCTAGCCATTCGCAGCATAAAAGGCGTGCTCATGAAAAGATCATCCGCCCAGACGGAGTTAGGCACCGGCTCAGGCCGGCAGAAGGTCCCGTCCTCCAGGCGCATCTGCCTGTATCGGATGTAATCTGCCATGGTATCGATCAGGGGACGGTATTTTTCATTTTGCCCCACCAGGTAAAGTTCAAGAAGGGGAAGGGAAGGGGCCCCGCAATCATCCAGCATGGCCCTTCGCACAAGCCGGTGGTAACTTCCCCGGATGGCGTGCATTTCATCGTGCTGAAAGGTAAAATAATCCAGGTTATCGATCGCAAAGTCCGCCCATGCAGCGGCAAACTTCACATAAGAATCGTCGCCGGACAATTCCGCAAGCCTGAAAAATCCCAGTATTGTGGCGCCCATACCATAGTGCCAGTCCGCGTACGGTTCGCGTGCAAAGGCATTTTCCGGGTTGACTGGGAGGCTCAGCAGTGTATTTTGTGGAAGTACGGACCAGGTGAACCAGGATCCGTTTTGCAGGTATTTCTCCCTGAGTTCCGTTTCCGGGGGGAGCAAATCTGCATTTCCTGCATCCTTTCTGAAAGGTCCGCAGACCAGCCATTTCTCGTTTTCCAGTTCCGGGGCGAAGGGCAGGAGTGAAAAATCCACCGAGGGTTCTTCATTGCCCAGATCATCCACCGGGCGCAGGAACAGGATACAGTCCCCCGAACCCTTATCGATCCTTGCCGTTATTTTATTGAATCCCTGCTTTAACCGGAACAGGACCACGGTATCAAACCGGAAGCGGTCATAGGTATATTCCCGGAAAGCAAAACCGTTCTTCTGTCTTCCTGTAAAGACCGTTTCATCCTTGATCCGAATCCTGCAGCCGCCTGCATAACTGATCCCGAAAAGAATGCCGGTATCTTTTTCGGATTGCAGGTAACTCAATGCACATGCCGAAAAATCTTTTACCGGGCCATACAGCCTTCCGGGTTCAATCCTCTGGATCCGGTGGGTTTCCGCCTGAAGCACCCTTTCAAACCCGAATTCCGTCTCATTCATCATACTTTCAGCAAGGGGAATGATCTTCTCCAGTGGTGAGACCATGCTTTTACGGATTCCATCGCAGGTGCCCAGGAAAATCATCAATAATAACCCCGGCAGAATGCGAAGCATCTGGAAAGGATTGTATTTATTCTTTTTCTTCCCCATTCAGTTCAAGTACGATCACCGTATCGGTGGGATCGGGTATTTTATGGGTGTGTGGCAGGGGTTTGCCCAGACTGAGGAAAAGATCGTCAGGCCGTACATAAGGCTTATCTTCCCCGTTCCAGAATCCTCCCATGAGCACTTCAGAACCGTCTCTCAGGAGCCATGCCCTGCCAACCTTTCCGCGGAGTCCCTCTGCACAGATCTGGCCGATGTTCTGTTCCATCACATGAGCATACAGGAGATTACCATTCTGCGTAAATCTTCCCCAGTCCGGTTTCGGGCAATCCGCCCGTCCGCATTGATAAATGCTCTGTCCGTTAACCTCCATCCAGCTGCCTACTTTTTCAAGTATTTCGATGGATTCCGGCGGGATCACTCCCAGTGCCGTGGGTCCCACGTTAAGCAGCAGGTTCCCCCCTTTGCTCGCGCAATTGACCAGGGCACGAATCACATCGCCTGCCGTTTTGTAATCGTGATCGTTGGAGGCATAACCCCAGTGGTTGTTGAGGGTCATGCACACTTCCCATGGCAGGGGTCTGCCTGCCTCATCGAATACTCCCCGGACAGGGATGTACTGTTCGGGCCCCTCGAAATCCCCCGCATACGGTTCCGGGTCCGCCCTCTCCATATCCCCGCCGAGCCGGTTGTCGATGATCACTCCGGGCTGGATTTCCCGGACCATACGGACCAGTTCAGCTGCCTTCCATTTTTCTCCACTGAATCCACTGTAGGAGAAATCAAACCACATGATGTCGATCTTGCCGTAATTGGTGCACAGCTCGCGGACCTGGCCGTGCATGTACTCAAGGTATCGGTCCCACTCGTATTTTTGTTCCCGGTAATCCTCGTTATCCCGCATCGGGTGCTGGCGGTCGCCCCAGGCCGGGTAATCCGGGTGATGCCAGTCGATCAGGGAATAATAGAATCCCACCTTGAGTCCCTCTGCCCGGAAGGCATCCACGAACTCCCGGATCAGGTCCCTTCCTGCAGGCGTATTGGTGGCTTTGTAGTCGGTCAGCTTGCTGTCGAAAAGACAGAACCCGTCGTGATGCTTGGTGGTGATGACGGCATACTTCATCCCGGCCTGTTTTGCCAGCTTCGCCCATTCGTGTGGATTGTAATTCACGGGATTGAACTGCTCGAAGTAGGGCTGGTAATCTTCGATGCTCATTTTTTCCTGGCTCCTGACCCATTCGCCACGGGCCGGGATGGCATAGATGCCCCAGTGGATGAACATCCCGAAGCGGTCATTGCGGAACCATTCGGTACGGTCGAGCCGCTGCTGGTATAAATTGTTCATTCCGGCTTTCTGTGTTCCGGTTTTCTGTGCCCCCGCATCGAAGGAGTTAAAGGTGCTGATCACGAGGATCGCTGCCATCATGCTTAATAATCTTTTCATTTTATTGTATTTATTCGTAAAGATTTCCGTGTGCCCGACCAGAAGATCGTTTTGCCATACCAGGATCACCCGGTTGGTTTACGAATCATTCCGTTCATCCCTGCAGGCTTCTGTTTCCCTGTATAGGTTGAAAGGCCGGTCACCGGACGGCCAGGTCATATACAGCAATTTTATGATCTCATAAAGGGATTCTTCGGGTAAATCGGCTTTATCGGCAATACTTTGCTGCATTGCTCAATACTTCAAAAAACGGCAGGCCACCGGCGGATGCGTCATGGAAACCACACGAATGGTGTAGATGCCTGCCGGTAAAACCTGAACGGAAATGTTTGCAGCGTTTTCAGACGTGCAGAGATCAGTGGCAGGGTACCTGGCAGCCAGGCTCCCGTTCATGGAATGGATCTCGATGACATCTGATCTTTCCAGGGGCCGTTCCAGTGTTATCCAAAGCTGGCTGATGGCCGGGTTTGGATGGACCCGGAACAAACCTTTCTCCAGATGCCCGGGAAGGAGGTTCCCGTTCGGGATCCCGGTTGAATCTCCTGCAGTTGTGTCCGTCCTGCCAAGAATAAAGGCAGCAGCTTCGTGCACATCGAAGCCGGGCGCGAGTGCCGGGGAATAGGGAAGGAGCCACCAGTGTATATCCATCGTGCTTGAATCGCCCGGTTGGAGAAAGGTTTTGGGACCGTATGGTTCGATTTCCGCGAACTGGCTACCGTTGGTATACCAGGTAAGGGTCTGGGAACTGTCCTCGACATAAATCCCTTCGGGGAAATAGGGTACCCTTACCACGAACAACATCCCCTGGTACCCGTAGGCCATCCAGCCATCGTCTGCATCCACCCCGAATTTGTTGCTTTTAACCCCGGTTACGGCCATGTAGGAAAGAAGGCTGTCGTGCAGGCTGACCTGGGCAACCGAAGGGGTCTGGTTGTCCCAAGCCCAGCTGCCCCCGTCATTCCTGTAGGTCCCCCATCCGAAAGGATAGTTGCTCTCATGGTGCAGGGGGACGATCACCTTGCCGCCGAGGGGGACCAGGGTGCGGTACCAGAAATGCCAATTGATTTCCGCACCGGAGATGTTAAGCATGGTCTGCCTGACAACCAGGTGGGTGGATGCACTGTCAAGGATGAATTCCCTGGTCATCCGGATGCCCAGACCAGTATCATCCTGACCTGTCAGCTGCATGGAATACTCCCCCGTGATCTCGGCCGTGTAAGGTCCCATCCATGTGATGTCGTGGATGTCCTTGGTGGCCTGTTCGGGTCCCACATCAAACCTTCCCGCATCGGGATCGAATTTCTTACTCTGGTAGTCTGCAAGAAGCTTACCATCATTACTGCTGTTTTCCCAGATGATGTTCGTGCCAAGCAGTTTGTATGCCAGGACCCTGGCCCCGGCATTCGCCACCACGATCATTTCGATCGAATCGTTGGTGATTTTATAGCAATTCGGATAGCTTCTGTAGGTTATTTTTTCAATCCCTGCTCGGGAGAGTGCTGGAAATAAAATCAGAAGGAATGCTGCTATGATTTGCCGGTATGCTTTTCTCATTTAAATATGGTTTAGCTTATTTGATCACCCTGATCTTATGCACGGAGGCACCGGTGGATTGCTTTAATTTAAGCAGGTATATTCCTGCCGGGCAGGCGGAAAGATCCAGCAAGGCCCGCCCCCCGTCCAGGTCCCCTTCATGAATCAGTTGTCCCATGATTGAATAAAGTTCGAACCGAATCCGGCCGGTACTGCTTAATTCAATATTCAGCCTTTCGCCGGCCGGGTTGGGATATACCCGGGCATTCCCGCCCGGTGGTCCGCTGACCGGCCCGATGCCTAGAGTCAGATCAACTGTCACCATTTCCGATTTTGCCGATTCCTTGTTGAAAATGGTCAGGGCACTTACTGCGTAATGATTGATCGCCCCTGCAACGGGGCCTGGATCGTGGTAGCTGGTAATTACCGGACTGATGTTTGCCTTTTCGATCCAGATCACCGGCGGATCCGGGGCACGGTAGACCTTGTATGATCCCAGGTAATATTCGGTGTTGGCCTCCCAGTTCAGGGTGACGATCCCGTTCTGGTAATCGGCTGTGAGTCCCCCCGGAACTGCCGGCGCCGGGTAATCAGGCACACTGACCATCACCTCGTTCGAGGCCTCCGATTCGATCCCGTTGGTATCCACCTGGGTGACCATGAAGTAGTGATCTCCGGGCCCCGAAGGATGGTAAATGAATTCATTGTTGATCAGAAAATTGCTCTGTTTCGTGTAGGGTCCTCCTGAATATTCCGCAAGATAGAGGTTATAAAAATCCAGGTTGCCAGGATCACCCTCTTCCCAGGTCAGGTAATAGGAGGTAACCGTATCCTCCACCCGAAGGTTCTGCACGGCAGGAGGCGATGGAAGGCCGGAGGCATACCCGCAGAATACCGGGATGACCCTGCCTGCGCCGGCTCCACCCTCGGGACATTCAAGCCGTTTCAGAACAAGGGTATCCGCGCCACGAATCTCCATGACGTAATCCTCGTACTGTGCCTGGTTGTAATTGGTTTCCCTGGCTCCGGCAATACTAAGTTTGGAATTTTCAACGAGAAACCAGGGAAAGACTTTTGGATAATGGGTCGAATAATTATGGGCACCAAGAAGCTCGGTCTCTCCGCCGCCGGTGGTCTTTAACTTGATCCTTCCCCTTTCGGTCTTGTGACCCAGGAGCCATAACCTTCCGCCCATGTTCCATACATTGACGGTATCCAGGTTTTCCGTGTTGATGTGGCGGCACCATATTTGCTGGCCGGGCTGGTGGAAATAAATGTGCTGGGTCACGATGTTGTTCAGGAAAAAATTTCCCGTCCCGTAGCTGTCTATACCTGCATTTATATCAGGGGAGCCCATTGTGGAAGAGCTGAAGATCACCGTCCTGCCGGAACGGTTGATAACACTTACACCACTGTAGATCATGTCAACTCTTTCCAGGATCACTGTGTCATGGGTACCTTCATCGAATACAATGGTTCCGTTGCCGGACAGAACGCCCTCACAGCCGATGATCCTAATGACATCGCCTCGGATAAATAGGGTATCAGACGTTTTGAATTTCAGTCCCCCTGGCAGGTAAACCGTCTCTTTACCGGCATCGATGGCGTCCTGGATGGCCTTTGTATCGTCGGCGTTTCCATCCCCGACAGCTCCGAAATCAACCGGATTCACCCACTCAGAAGGTTCCGACCAGGGGATATGGGGTACCTCCTTCACCGGGAGGTTGAGCATGGTTACCGGGGAAGGGAATAGCCGGAGGGGTGCGTGCGACATAAACTCCCTGATATGCTCATCATCCAGTGTTATCGGGATTTCATGCGTGCTTTCAACGGTGACTGCGTACCCTGTCCGGTTCAGGTTGCGTCCGTAAAGCGTTCCTCCATTGACGATGGCAGGCAGGCTGTCGCCGGTGGAACTGAGGTATGCGTCGAGCAGGACCATGCAGGACGATCCACTGCCGTTCTCGACTGCCGTCACATTGTTCTCACTTGTCAATCCACTGATCATACTGACATTGCCGGAATTTTTAAATCCAGCCTGGTTCTGGTTCCGCAGGGTAATTTTTTCAAAGGTCATGCTGTTGATGGCATAGCCGTGCATGATCCCGACATCGAAACCCTCTACGATCAGGTCGGAAATGTAACCCGGCCCGATCTCATTTTCAAAGGCCAGGTCGAGACCGTACACACCCTGGCCGTCACCGGATTTGATCCTTACCCGCTGCATGGTGCCCTCGTTGCTGCAGTTGAACTGGATGCCGGCTGCACCCGGGTTCCCCGCGCCCGTATTGACTGTAAGGTCATAAATGGCATTACGGAAACGCTGGGCCGGTTTTTTGCCCGTCCAGATCACCGCCTTCCTGCTTTGCGGGTTCTGGTATCCTTCACAGTTGTCTTTCAACTTGATGGTGGTATAATCCCTGCCTTCGCCGTGGAGTATGGTCCGCTTCCATGCGGTGCCGGATCCGTCCCCCTCTGGCCATTTGAGGGTATTTGAAACGAGGTAGGTCCCTTTCGGAAGATAAATCACCCTGCGTCCGTTGGGATAGTCATCCAGGGCAGCCTGGATCGCCGCAGTGGCATCTGACTGGCCCGTGCTGTCGGCATTATAGGGAGCCTTTGTTACATTGATGATGCCCGCGTCCTCCGGGTAAATGTAATGCTCCCCCTGGGCGCTGAGGTAACAAATTCCCGTGGCCATGAACAATCCGATAAGTAAAGTTCTTTTCATGTAAGTATAGTTAGTTAGTAATCAATATAATACCTGAATAGGCCCCAGGAATTCGGCTGCAGCATGATAATATTAATCTTTCCTCCGGATCCTATGATCTGCGGGGGCAACATTCCCTCTCCCAGCAGTAATTCCGAGGAAAGTCCCGCACCTCCAGGAAGCCAGGTATCCAGGGTCCCCGCAACCAGGTCGTTTTTTTCCCTGTAGATCAGCAGGAAACCTTCAGTGGGACTCAAAACTCCCTGGAAGCCGGTCCATCCGCTGCCGCTGGGCTCCTGGCCGATGGGCAGAATGATGCTGCTGTGAAACTCCTTCTGGATCTTCAGGTAACTGTCGACGGTTTCCCGTATCCCGAAAGCCTGGTCCGGGAGACCCGAACACTCCAGGAATGCCATCGGCTGCGCTGCCATGGTGGTGGCAAACGCATAATCAAAGGGTACGCTTACCGGGGCGAAGGGATCTCCCTGGTATTTCTCCATGTTTCTCCAGATATTCAGGAAGGGCATCTGAAGTTTTTCCGGGGGGACGTACCTTGAGAGCATCCAGGTATTCCTCAGCACGGTATAGGGATAGTAGTTGCGCCAGTCCGTGTAGCGGTTTGTGACCCAGAATACCCCGTACTCGTTGAAAAAATGGTACCCGTGCCTGCGGTGGGCCGTGATGTCAAGGTCGAAGATCATATTGCCGTCCGTTGCGTCGAGGATATGATCGAAGATCTGCCTCACCCTTGATTCAGAGGTCTTATCGTTGAATTTCAGCCCGTCGATCTTGACGGTCCGCACTTTCCACTGCCAGTAAAAACCATTCAGTGCTTCCACTTCCTTTCTCCAGTCCCGGTAGGAACCGGTTGCACAGGGATTGTACCAGAGCGAGATCCGGATGCCTTTTTTCTCGGCATAATCCAGCACCGGTTCCAGTCCCCCCAGAAACTTATGCGGATCCGGCGTCCAGTATCCGGGGATGTCCCATATGTCCGCCAGAGTGCCGCCTTCCAGGGCAGAATTTGTGGAACGTCCGAGCTGCCAGCCGTCATCGATCTGCAGGTAATTGGCGCCGAATCTCTGGCAAGCATCGATTTCCTTCCTGATAAAATCCTTCCCAAGTTTGGTGTCCTGGCTCCGGTCACCCCAGGTATTCACCATGAGGATGGGTTCCACATTGCTGTAGCCAGGAAATATGTTTTTCTGGTAGGTGCGCAGGGCAGCCAGGCAATCGTATTCGGTATTGCCCCCGAAACCGGTCACGAATCCGTATCCCCTGACCCAGTCACCAGGGCTGAGGCAGGCGGAATCCACACCGATCCCGATCACCTTCAGCTGCCCGATGCTCGAAATGAAATCCCCCCCCGGGTAGAACTGCTGGGAATAGAAGGAGGGCGCTTCTTTCAGGACGAATATCCTGCGTTTAGAAACCTGATCCATCGCGATCAGCAGATTCCCCTGGTGAATGTTAAAGCGGTAGAGCAGGTCTTCCGATTCTTTCACCAGATTGTTGTACCGGTCGGTCATATCGTAAAACCTAACCGAGCGGACTTTCCAGTGTACCCCGGGCAACTCGATCCTTTCCATGACGGGTGCGAAGGAGAGCAGGCTTGCATCATTGCTCAGCCTTTCCAGGTTATCCAGTTTGCCCGGTCCGGCCAGGTCCCGGATCCATTTGGCGGAGGCCCGGCCCCTGAAATAGAAGGTGCACTGGATGGCCGGGGTTCCGGGGAAGATCCTGAATACCCTTCGTACATCCAGTTGTCCCAGGCTGAACTCGACGACGACTTCGAGATGCTCCTTCCACTGTGATGTGGCGGATACAATTCTTGTGGAAAATTGTGCGGAATGACCTTCCTTCGGCTCACCCGGCAGCTGGAGATCAGGCACCGGGTTATGGAATGCCAGGGATTCATGTTTTAGCTTGTCTATCAGGACCAGGCTTTTCAGGTTTCCTTCATTCCAGTCATAGGCCCTTTCGATAAGGTCATTGCCCAGGATAAGCGAATCTCCGCTTCTGCGGGCATAGCATCTGTCAGATGCAGGGGTTTGTGCTTGCAGCGGAATGCATGGAACAATCATGAGGAACCATGCCAGAGGCATTTTAATCATACGAATTCTGAACATCAAGAAATCCTGGTTTTGATCCGTTTTGTAAAATTAAGGATCGCTAAGCCTATGCGTGGACTTTAATGTTGCCAAATGATGCTTCAATGATGCAAAACGGCTTTGTTCTCAAAGATCCACAGCTTCGGGTTGTACCAGCCGATGGAGATGATGTCCGTGTCCCCGTCACCATCGAGGTCCACCGCCACGGTCCCGTCATGGTGGTCGATCGTATCTTTGCTTTGCCGGTCCACCTGAATTACTTTCCATGCGTCCTGATTTCCCGGATTCTCCAGGATCAGCACCCTGTTTTGGCCGGTTCCCCGGTGCTCCCCGATCACAACGTCGGGATCGTTATCCAGGTCGAAATCGGCTGCATCCATGCTGAATCCCTGGCCCTCCACGAGGGCAATGGTTTGCCTGACCCAGGGGCCATCCGGATTCCCCGGCTGGGAAAAGAGGTATACTTCGGTTCCGTTTTCAAGGGATATCACTGCATCTGGCCTTCCGTCCCCGTCCATATCGGCAAGCCGGTTCCTGTCGGGTTCACTGCCTTCCTGCCCGACTTCCCCGAGGATATGGCTCTGCCATCCGTCGGGGGACTGCTCAAGCCAGCGTGTACCCAGCAGGAGGTCCTGGTCCCCATCCCGGTCTATGTCCCCCGCACAGAGCTCTTCCTTCAGGCTCAGGTCCGACAGGAAGACGGTTTTCCAGGTCTCCTTCAGGGGATTGGAAGGGACCCTTAGGGCAAGTATGCGGCTCTCCTGATCATGCCATGAAAGTACAACCAACCGTTCGTCCGGATTATTTACAAGGATGCATCCCTGGAGGAAGTCCCCTTCACCGCTGTAATCAATATTGGTATGAAGGGTGAATTGTCCCCTGCCGTCGTTTTCCGTCCAGAGGAAATCGTGGTTTGCTTCGGAACCAATCCCCTGCGTTCCCAGGATATCCACATCACCGTCCCGGTCAAAATCACAGAGTACCGCCATATTCCTCATGGGAATGCCGATCTGGTGGCGTTTCCATGGATTCTCAATGCTTCCCGGGTTCTCGTACCAGTATCCTCCGAGGATTATGTCTGGATCTCCGTCCATGTCCAGGTCCGCAGGCCGCACGAACACCGCGCGTTCCGGAAGATCATCAATCTTATGGGCTGTCCACCGGTCCAGGGGAAGTTTATAACTGAAACGGCCCAGCATGAGTTCGATCCCTGGTGCATGGTGATGGTAGGGTTTGACCAGGATATCCAGCACCCCATCCCCGTTCAGGTCCCCTGTCCGTCCTTCATGAATGCCCTGACCGGTGCGGATTATTTCCTTTTCGAAGGAGCCTGTGCCATCTCCCCACCAGATCATGAGATCCGCTGTATCCCCGGCACCGGGATCCCCCATTTCTCCGATAAGAATATCCTGTTTCCCGTCCCGGTTGAAATCCTTTATTTCCAGGGTGTGGCCGTGGATGATATAATCGAGTGTATGGGCTTTCCAGCTTCCGTTTTTCCACTCGTACCATTTGGCATCCCCGCGGGCGTCACCCGGACAGAATAGCACCTCGGGCGGACCTCCCTCCACCAGCTGTCCCGCTGCAGCCCTGGTAAAATTCATCTGCTCATCGATCACATGAACGTCAAATGCCTTTCCCTGCTTATGTTCAAACCATTTCCCGGCACCCACGATGTCCAGTTTGCCATCGAGGTTGATATCCGCAGCAGCAAGGCCCTCGTCCTGCGGTACACCTTTGTAAATGGGGATAAAATCCCATGTTTCGCTTGCAGGATCCTTACTCCCCTCATTGCTTGCTTCGGGAATATCAAACATCAGGAGCAGGCTGTCAAACTGGTTCCAGGAGACCAGGTCGGTTCGCCCGTCATGGTCAAAATCCCCGAAAATCTGGTCGTGGTGCTTGTTCCCCCCTGAATCTTTGACCAGGTGCCTTGCCCATGACCCTGAATAATCCGGGTAGGGATTTTCCCACCACCAGATCTGCCTGCTCCGGGAATCCCCGCCAAATAAAATGTCCGGGTCACCATCGCGGTCTATATCCAAAGATGCCCCTCCGGCTTCGATGCTCAGAGGTTCCGTTTCGATGATATTCTTATCCCAGCTTCGACAATTGTATTTATACCATACAACCGAAGGGGATGCGGTACGTTCGGTGATGACGAAATCATCGGTCCCGTCCAAATCAATGTCCAGCACAAGTGATGCGGTCTGCTGATCGCCCTCATTTGGATGCTCAATAATCCTGACAATTTCCCAGGAGGGTCTCTGGGCATTCAGGGGCGTACCGGCAAGTAGGATAGCTGCAGGGACGAAGACCGGAAATTTTTTAACGGCAGAAATCGTTTTCATAGTCTTATGATTTTAATCGGTAGCTGTAATTTTGTTTATATGCTCTCTCATGAGTGAGAGATCAAACGACTGAAGCGCATTTCCAGGGTCCCCCTGGTGGGATTTTTCCTCGTACACCAGGTTATTGTTTGCAATGCTGTTTTTGCCAGATGAGGACACAGCCCCGTGAAGGCAGAAATTCACATTGTTATTGGTAATGATGTTATAGGAACAGGTTTCATCCTCGATGATGCCCCAGTCCATCGGGGGACACACGGGCCAGTTAAATATTGAATTTGACAGAACGGTGAGACCTTTTGTTGAATTGATCAATACCATTCCCGGGACATTAGGAGGATTCAGTGTATCCGGTTTTTCTATGGCGAAAGGCCGGCGTCCGGAATCATCTGGCGGGACATCCCCCGCTGGCCAGATGTTGATGCTTCCGTTATCGATCAGGTTGTTACCGGTGATGGTACCCCAGCGAACATGATCCAATACGATGCCACGTTTTTCATGCCAGCAAAAGGTGTTTCCCGTGATGTTGATCTCGTGGGAGTTCTCCACAACCACGGCATCACTCCTTATCTGGTAGCTTCTGCATCCGGAAATCAGGATGGAGTTACTTG
>Ga0307425_1001610_pt1 | contig 13349 bp, 18 predicted proteins | sample SalMarWE160330MG_FD_202152 | JGI IMG/M metagenome (GOLD analysis project Ga0307425, IMG submission 202152) | Salt marsh sediment microbial communities from the Plum Island Ecosystem LTER, Massachusetts, United States - WE1603-30 | ecosystem: Environmental > Aquatic > Marine > Intertidal zone >... | reverse complement strand
TGGATCAACCCAGACTGAAGTACCAGTAAATCCTGTATGCCCAAACGAAGACATTGAAAACAAATCCCCGGCAGTTGATTTCTCTTTGGATTTGGTATCCCAACCCAATGCCCTGGTCGATTGATCGGAATATTTTGTTGTAAACAATTTTACAGTTTCAGGTTTAATAAATTGTCTCCCGTTAAGGATGCCTTCGTTTAAAATGACGTTAATTAATTTTGATATATCTTCAGCAATGGAGAACAAACCCGCATGTCCGGCAACACCATTTAGAAGCGAAGCAGTTTCATCGTGAACTTCCCCCCAGATTAATCTGTGACGCCAGTAGTTATCAATTTCAGTGGGCGCGATTTTATATTTTAGTGAATCAGGCGGATTAAAATATGTATGGTTCATTCCAAGTGGATCAAAAATTTCTTCTTTATAAAAATCATCAAGACTTTTACCTGTTACCTTTTCAATAATTTTCCCCATCACAATCATCCCTAAATCGGAATAAACCATCTTTGATCCGGTTTTGTATGATAGTTCGCACGAATAAATCTCTTTGAGGACTTCGTTTTCATTCTTTGCATCTTTATAAAACGGTAGAGAAGCGGGGAGTCCGCTGTTGTGCAGCAAAAGATTTTTTATTGTAATGTTTCCTTTTTCCTTATTTCCGAATTCAGGAATATATTTTGAAACGGGATCATCGAGTGAAAATAAATTTCTATCGTAACACAACATTGTTGCAGTTGTAGTTGCAATCACTTTTGTTAATGAAGCAAGATCGTAAATAGTATTTTTTGTAACGATAGCTGAGGTATCGTCATAAGTTAAATGTCCAAATCCTTTTTCATAAATAATCTTATTTTTCTTCGAAATTAAAACAACTGCACTTGGAAAAGCTTTATCCTCAATTGAAGAATTTATTAAGGAATCAATTCTTGAAAAATCTGAATGCTTATCCTGAGATTTACAGGAGACGAATCCTAAAAGAAAAATTGTTAATAAGAGTGCGAAATATTTTGAGGAATATCTAATCATTCGGTTTTTTCTTTCCGAACTCGGGATCTAACGGAATAAATTTAGTAATGATAAAAGCCGGTATGGTTGAAATCATTACCCAAATAAAAAAGTGTTGATATCCTATTGATTCCTGTATCCAGCCGCTTATCATTCCCGGCAGCATCATACCAAGCGCCATAATTCCGGTAGCAACAGCATAATGTGTGGTCTTGAAATCACCATCCGAAATGTAAATTAGATAAAGCAAAAAACCCGTGAATCCAAAACCGTAACCAAATTGTTCTATAGCTACACAAGTGTTAATCAATAAAAGATTGGTCGTTTGTGTGTATGCAAGAAAAATATAAACAGCATCGGGAAGATTGATTGCAACAAGCATCCACCAGATCCAGAATTTTAGTCCTTGTTTGGCTGAAACAAATCCGCCAACCAAACCACCGATGGTTAATGTGATAAATCCAACTGTTCCGTAAACAAAGCCATATTGTGCAGTGGTTAGTGCAAGACCGCCCGCTTCTTTGCTGTCGAGCAAAAATGGAGTTGCTAACTTCGCAAGCTGTCCTTCTCCTAAACGAAAGAATAATATAAATGCAATAATTATCAGGATGTTTTTCTTTTTAAAGAAGATGATAAAGGTTTTGAAATATTCTGAAAAGAATTCTTTGAAATTAATATTTGATCTTTTGCCGTCATTTTGTGGAAAAGGAAGAAAGAATGTATGGTAAATTAAAAGAAGAATGAAAAATCCTACCCCAGTAGAAAATATTATACTCCAGGAATAAGGAATGTCGCCAGTACTTAGTTCGAGCTCACCTGCTATCATTACTAATAAACCTTGTCCGAAGATAAAAGCTACCCGGTAAAGAGTTGTTCTTACCCCTGAAAAAAAAGCTTGCTTATGATCATCGAGAGCAAGCATGTAAAAACCATCGATAGCTATATCGTGAGTTGCAGAACTGAAAGCGATCAACCAGAAAAAAGCTAAAGTATATTTGAAAAAATTATCTGCGGGAATTGTTAATGCAACTCCCGCTAAACCCACGCCGATAAGAAACTGCATAATAATTATCCAGTATCTTTTTGTTTTCAGTAGATCGACAACCGGACTCCAAAAAGGTTTGATGACCCAAGGCAGGTAAAGCCAGCTTGTATAAAGTGCAATGTCTGTGTTGGAAATATTCAGTTTTTTATACATAGCTACGGAAACAACCATAACCAGCACATAAGGAAGTCCCTCGGCGAAGTAGATAGAAGGAACCCAACTCCATGGATTTCGTAATTCTTTCTTAATCACTCAGCATTTCCTTTGCAATTAGAATTGCACCCTCAACCGGGGAGAATTTCGGTTTTACAATCTTTACAGATGGTAATGAAGCTTTGATTTTTTTCTTCAGCATATTCGAATAAACATTTTTATTGGTAAGAAGACTGCCTGCAAATGAAATGTTGATTTTCTTCACTCTCATTTTTTGCAGGATAGCTTTTATGTGATCAATAAGTTCATCCGATTCTTCATCCAGAATTCGCAAAGCAGTTCTATCCTTTTTTGCTGCTGCATGCAGAACAATTTCTGCAACGGAGGCGACATCGAAATTTTCCTTATAGACTTTTTTGATCAGTTCCTCAGATGAATTGATCTTATGTTTTTTATCCAGAAGTTCAAGAATTTTTGTCTTCTTATTTCGTCCATCGAGATGTTTCGAAACTACTTGCAAACCTTTTCGTCCTATTGAATGACCGCTTCCTTCATCACCGATCATTCGTCCGAATCCGCCAATACGATGAATTTTGTTTTTTGAATCTTTACCATAAATAATTGAACCTGTTCCCGCAATTAAAATACATCCCGGCGAATTTGGGAATGCAGCTTTTAAAGCTATTTCGTGATCGCCAATGATTATTAAAGACTTAACAAATATTTTTTCGTCCTTTAATTTTTTAATTATAGCCTTTCTTAATTTTTCTGCATCTTCTTTTCTTCCAGCTCCGGCAGCTCCTATTACAATCATTTCAAACTCAGAACCATTTAATTTTACACTACATCTTTTAATCAGTGAAATAATATTTGCTGATGCCTGTTTAACTCCGATAACAAGAAAATTAGCAGGATCGCTTTTTTCTCTGAAAAGAATTTTGCCTGAAAGGTCGGCAACAGCACATTCAGATTTTGTTGCACCGCAGTCGAAGCCAATAATGTATTTCATAAATAATTAGTTAATGATTGTTATAAAATATACCAAATCATCAGGTAAATTATGATGGTTCATTCTATTGCAGAAATTCATCAAACAATTGTAATTTAATAATGGAAAGGTTTAACAAAAGGTAAATCGATTATGAAAATAAAAGCAATAATAACCGGAACAACCGGAATGGTTGGTGAAGGCGTTCTCCACGAATGTCTGAATCATCCCGATGTTGAATCTGTTCTTATAATTAACAGAAGACCGGGCAATTTTAATCATCCTAAACTAAAAGAAATAGTTCACGATGATTTTTATGATCTATCAAAGATTGAAGATCAACTAAAAGATTATAATGCGTGCTTCTTTTGTCTCGGCACAACATCGGTTCGTAAGAGCGAAGAAGTATATACAAAAATAACTTATGAACTTACAAAGTCGTTTGCTGATACTCTTGTAAAATTAAATCCCGGTATGACATTCTGTTATATTTCCGGTTCTGGAACGGACAGCACAGAAAAAGGAAAAATTATGTGGGCGAGAGTAAAAGGCAAAACCGAGAATTATCTTATAAATCATTTCCCAAAAGCTTATATGTTTCGTCCCGCACTCATCCTTCCAACAAAAGGATTGAAAAACACATTAACACTTTACAAATTCTTTGCGCCAGTATTGCCATTTTTTAAATTGTTCGCCTCGAAGTATGTTTGCACTTTGAGAGAAATTGGCTTGGCTATGATAAACTGCGTAACTATAGGATATGAAAAGAAAATTCTGGAAGTTGGGGATATTTGTACTCTGGCAAATAAAAGTTGAGTATTGATAATTGGATGATGAATATTATTCCCTGCCTTAATTTCCAATGTTCAGTGATTAATATTCAATTTTCATTTAATTCCGATCTTTATTGTTTTTTGCTGTAGTGATGCTTTTAGCTGTAATCGCAATTAATTCTTCAGTCTCTTTGAAAATATTTGTTAAGTTTTTAACTGGTTTAATCATTTCTTTTTTTTGTATGATCTTTAAAGCCGTTCTGCATTCTTTTAATTCCTTTAGAACGATACCCATTTTATGTATAAAATCTTTCCTTGATTCTGCTGCCTGCACTTCACCATAATTAAAAGTCGGAGAATTGCATGATCTTATTAATTGCCCGGCAATATAATTCCCGGCTCTGGTTTTAGGTAAGGCTTCAACTACATCAATCATTCTGCAAGTGAAATTTACAAGCCGTTCTTCCAGATCGTAATTTCTCTTTTCCATTTAAGTAATTTATATGTTGAACATTGATATTTGAAAATTGAAGATTTCTTAAAATTTTACTCTTAACGTAAATGAAGCTATTTCTATTTCAGAAACCAAATTATTGTGCTATTCCTTCTCTATTATACTTATTCCTGTACTGAATTGGAGATAACCCGGTAATTTTTTTAAAAGTTGTTCGGAATGCTTTTGGATCGGAGTAGCCTACGTTATACATAACCTCATTTACATTTTCGCGTGAAGATTCTAAGCTTTGCTTAGCAGCTTCAACTTTTACCCGCTGGATATATTCAACAACAGTATTGGCGGTTGCTTTCTTAAATCTTCTTTCAAGATTTCTTCTGCTCAATGCTAACATAGATGCAAGCTGATCGACAGTAATTTTATTTTTGAAATTTGTTTCGATGAATTCCTGTGCTTTTTTAACCGAATCATCTTCGTGATCTTTTTGCCCGATAAAAATTGTAAATGGCGATTGGCTGTCTCGTTGAATATCTATCTGGAAAGCCTTTGAGCAGAAAACGGCAGCTTCTCTTCCGGCATATTTTTCAACTAGATAAAGAATAAGATTTAAAGATGAATAAGCTCCGCCGCTTGAATATATTCCATTTTCATCTGTTATGATTTTATCTTCGACAAGATTTACGTCCGGGAACATTTTTCTGAATTCATTTGCAGCAAGCCAGTGAGTTGCACATTTTCTTCCTTCAAGCAAACCAGTTGATGCAAGCAGAAATGCACCGAGACAAAGACTGGCAATTTCAGCCCCGGCTTTGTAATGTTCTATAATCCAGGGAATAAATTCTTTGTTTTGCTCAACTGCCTTTTGCAGGTTGCCGTACATCGCCGGGATGATTATCAGATCCGTTTTCTTAACATCGCTGAACAGATCGGTTGAAATGGTGTATAAACCATCATTAAGCTGCGACTCTTTTGAAAGTCCCACAAGCTGAATCTTGAAAAGGTGAGGTCTTCCGATTCTTGCCAATGATTCATTTACTTCCGTAAAAACCTGTCTCGGTCCCTCGATGTTTCCAAGTATTGCCCCTTTCGTAACGACGATGGTTATGTGTTTCATGTAAGCAATTAAAAATTATGAATGAAAAATTAGAAATCAGGATTGCCGGAAGTTAGAATTCATTGTTCAGAGTTTTTCCGGCATCCTTAATTCGCATTTCGAAATTATTCAAACACCTTGTCGCAATCAACCCCTAAAGTTGCCGTATTCACACCTTTTGAAGTCTGGCAAACGCTATTATGTTTGTTCCGAACGATGAATGAATAAAAGATGTTTGAAAGAAATAAACATTTAATCAATCAAGTTATTAATGCGATTAGTATGGAAAACAAGAGCTTCTATTTTAATCATTTAGCTGATGATATAAAGTGGAACATCGTAGGAATGCCGGTTATCGAAGGGAGAAAAGAATTTCTTGAAACCATAAAAGAATTGCGTCTTGAAAATTTCAGTTCAAGTAAAATAAAAAATATTGTGGCTGAAGGTGAGTTTGTGGTTGTGGAAAGCAGCGGAAAAACAGCAGGTAATTATTTTTGTGATATTTATCGGCTAAGGAATGATAAAATACAGGAATTAACTTCTTATATTGTCGATACATCTTCAATCGAATCCGCAAGCGATATTAAGAGGGAAATATTTAATAAATAATTTTAAAAGGATTAGTACAATGTTAGAATACACAAAAACTTTCAGCAGCTTTTCCGTGGATGATCCATCAAAGGCAAAGGAATTCTATTCACAAACTCTGGGTCTTGATGTTAACGATATTCCCGGGATGGATGGTCTTCTAAGAATTAATTTCAAAGACGGAAACAGTTTAATGATTTATCAAAAACCGGATCACGTTCCTGCACCTTTTACAGTTTTTAATTTTCATGTAAAAGATGTTGAGAAGACTGTTGATGAATTAACAAAGAAAGGTGTTCGGTTTGAAATTTATGACATGCCGGGTATTAAGACAGATGACAAAGGTATTGTGAGAGGAGAAGGAATGCCTACAATTGCCTGGTTCAAAGATCCTGCGGGAAATATTTTATCTATATTAGAAGAAATGTAAACCATAATAATTTCGAAAGGAGAATATCATGAGAAAACTAAAACTGCAGGTTCAAATGACTCTCGATGGCTTTGTAGGCGGTCCAAATGGAGAACTGGATTGGATGACCTGGGATATGGATGACAGGATTAAAAAGTATATACTTGATCTCCACGATTCAGTTGACACTATTCTACTTGGTAGAAAAATGACAGAAGGTTTTGTTTACTACTGGACAGATGTCGTAGAGAATAAACCAGATTCACCGGATTTTAGTCTTGCTAGAAAAATGGTTGATATACCTAAAGTTGTTTTTACTAAAACTCTCGACAAAAGCAATTGGGCAAATACAACTCTTGCCAAGGGGGACATTGTTGATGAAGTAAATAAATTAAAAAAGATGGTAATGATATTATTGTATATGGTGGAGCTAATTTTGTTTCTTCATTAATAAAAAATAAGCTGATTGATGAGTATCATCTGTTTATTAATCCAACTGCGATTGGAAAAGGTCTCGAAATATTTAACGATGTGGATTCGAAATTATCTTTAAAACTTATTAAGAGTACTGCATTTGATTGCGGAATAGTTGTAAATCAATATCATCCTTGAGAGAAAAATGAAAAAGGATAATAAAACATTGAATTGGGACTCAACAGGTGAGAATCCCGCATTGAAGAAACTGGATATTCTTATTGGAGATTGGGAAATATCGGGCAGTCATCCTCTTATTTCTAATCCTATAACTGGTAAGATAAATTTCAGTTGGTTTAACGGTGAATCATTTTTAATTATGAGTACGGATTTTAATCACTCTGGTCCACCAAATAGTACCGCAATTATTGGCAGTGATGATTCCGCAGAAAAATTATCAATGCTTTATTTTGATGAACGAGGAGTTTCAAGAATATATGATGTTGTGTTTAATAATAATGTTTTGAAAATGGAGAGAAATTATCCTGGCTTTTCACAAAGATTTAAGGGTATTGTAAATGATAATCAAAATACAATTGAAGGAGCCTGGGAACTTTGTAAAGATGACATCAACTGGAAAAAAGATTTGGAAATAACTTACACGAGAATAAAATAAAAATTTTAAGGAGTACATTGTGCAAAAGTTACGTATCGCGAATTTCTCCATATCAATAGATGGTTTTGGTGCCGGCCCGAACCAAAGCATTGAAAATCCGTTAGGGATTGGTGGCGAAGATTTACATCAGTGGTTTATTCCTACACAAACATTTCAGCAAATGGGAGGAAAGAGTGGGACAACAGGAATTGATAATGACTTTGCCTCACGCGGATTTAAAAATATTGGCGCATGGATTATGGGGCGTAACATGTTTGGTCCTGTTCGCGGTCCCTGGGCTGATAACAATTGGAAAGGCTGGTGGGGGAATAACCCTCCATATCACGTCCCGGTTTATGTTTTAACAAACTATACACGTGATCCCGTTGAGATGGAAGGGGGAACCACTTTTCATTTTGTTACCGAAGGTATTCATGCTGCACTTGAACGTGCGTTTGATTCTGCCAATGGAAAAGATGTACTGATTGGCGGAGGTTCAAATGTAATTCGTCAATATCTTAATGCAAAATTAATTGATGAAATGCATATTGCTGTTTCACCTATTCTTTTGGGTTCCGGGGAAAGTCTTTTTTCAAATATAGATTTGCTTTCTCTGGGTTATAAATGTACTGAACATGTCTCAACAGATAACGCAACACATTTAATCATTAGTAAGTAAATATTTTTTTAAGTAAAAACAGGAGATAAGATGCAAAAGATAACGCCGTTTTTGTGGTTCGATAATCAGGCGGAGGAGGCAGTTAATTTTTATACTTCAGTTTTTGCTAATTCCAAGATTGGAACTTTTGTTCGTTATGATGAAGCTGGCGCTGTCGCTGCTAAAAGACCTGTGGGATCGGTGATGACAGCAACATTTCAGCTTGAGGGAAATGATTTTATTGCGTTAAACGGCGGACCGGTATTCAAATTCAACCCATCAATTTCATTTTTTGTTATCACTAAAGATGAAAAGGAAGTTGATAATCTCTGGGCAAAGTTTTCGGACGGCGGTAAAGTTTTAATGGAATTGAAAAAATACGATTGGAGTAAAAAGTATGGTTGGGTGGAAGATAAATTTGGAGTATCCTGGCAGCTGATGCTAACCGAAGATGAGATTAAACACAAAATAGTTCCTTGTTTCATGTTTGTTGATAAGAATTACGGCAAAGCAGAAGAAGCGATGAATTTTTATATGTCTGTTTTCAAAAATTCAAAAGTCGAAAGCATTTATAAGTATGGTACGGATTCCGAACCGAACATTGAAAACGCAGTAATGTATGAAGACTTTATACTTGAAGGAAATAAATTTGCAGCTATGGATGGTGCAGGCGAGCATAATTTTCTTTTCAATGAAGCTATTTCTTTTGTTGTTAATTGTGAAACACAGGAAGAAATAGATTACTACTGGGAAAAACTTTCCGCTGTTCCGCAGGCAGAAATGTGCGGCTGGATGAAAGATAAATTTGGAGTATCCTGGCAGGTCGTTCCATCTGTTTTAAGTAAGCTGTTAAGCGATAAGGATGGAAAAAAATCTCAAAGAGTTATGCAGGTGATGCTGCAAATGAAAAAAATTATTATTGCGGATTTAGAAAAAGCATATCAGGATAATTAACAATTAAGAATTAACAATGTGCAATTGTTAAAAAGCAATTTGGCAATTAAACAAAAAATTAGGCAAGATGTTTTATTTATTTAATTAAGGAGAAAAATTATGTCAACAATTAAACTTCACCGTGTATTTAAGGCAGCGCCAAATAAAATCTACCGCGCTTTTCTTGATGGTGATGCCCAGGCAAAATGGCTTCCGCCTAATGGGTTTACTTGTAAAGTGCATCATCTTGATGCTAAAATTGGTGGAACATATAAAATGTCATTTACAAATTTCACAACAGGTAAAAGTCATTCTTTTGGCGGCAAATATCTTGAACTGGAACCGGGTAAGCATATTCGGTATTCTGATCAATTTGAGGATCCAAATATGCCGGGAGAAATGATAACAACAGTTACTATAAAGCAGGTTTCCTGCGGTTCTGATGTTACAATTGTTCAGGAAGGTGTGCCCGATGTTATTCCGCCTGAAATGTGTTACCTCGGCTGGCAGGATTCGTTAGACCAGCTTGCTAAACTTGTCGAGATAGAAATTCCTGAATAAACAAGCAGTATATTATAATTAAAATAAAAAATTAACTGAGGAGTAAAACAATGTCTAAAATGAATCCTGTTGTACATTTTGAATTACCAGCCGATAACAAAAAACGAATGACCGATTTCTATTCAACCGCATTCGGATGGCAGATGCAGCAGCTTGGAGCTGAAATGGGTGAGTATGTTCTGGCGACAACTTCAGAAGTTGGTGAAGACCGCTTTCCAAAACAAAGAGGAACAATAAACGGCGGTATTTATCAAAAGAGTGATTCAACTTCACCTCATCCGTCTGTTGTGATTTCCGTGGACGACATTAACGAATCTATTGAGAAGGTTAAGAAAGCCGGCGGAAAAGTATTGGGTGAGCCTATGCCTATTCCGGGCGTTGGATCGTTTGTTCCCTTTATAGATACCGAGGGCAACCAGTTAAGTATGTTACAGCCTTTAGCTATGCAATAAAATAATATTATTTAAATTACTGGACAAAATATGAGAAAAGTAATTTTTGCAATCAATAATACAATCGACGGCTATGCTGATCACACCACTGGAATTGCCGATAATGAACTGCACGATTTCTTTACAAATTTATTAAATGAAGCTGATGTTGTATTAATGGGAAGAAAAACATACCAGCTTATGGAAAGCTTTTGGCCGGCTGCTTATGATGATCCGCGAAGTACAAAAAGTATGTTACGGTTTGCAGATAAATATAATCCTATAAAAAAAGTAATTTTCTCAAAAACTCTCACCGAGGTGAAATGGGAAAATTCACAGTTAGCATATAAAGATATTCCCGGAATAGTTGCTGAATTAAAAAAACAGAAAGGCAAAAATATTTTAGCAGGAAGCTTAAGTATCGCATCTCAGTTATTGAAGCTATACCTGATAGACGAATTCTGGTTTGTTGTTCATCCGATCATTGCCGGCAAAGGTATACAATTGCTTGAAGGATTTGATGAGAGACGGGATCTTGAGTTGATCGATATGAAGAAATTTAAATCCGGTGCTGTGGCTTTACATTATCAGAAAAAGTAAATGAAATCTTTTATGAAATCATCAACTACTAAGTTTCAAAATATTGATGAATACATTTCAACATTTCCAAAAGACATTCAAAAAATCCTCCAGCAAATAAGGGAAACAATTCACAAGGCAGCACCAAAAGCAGAAGAAGTAATTAGTTATCAAATGCCTGCGTTCAAACAGAATAGAGTTTTGGTTTATTTTGCAGCTTTCAATAATCATATTGGGTTTTTCCCAACAGCAAAACCAATTGTGGTTTTTAAGGATGAATTAGCAAACTATAAAACTTCAAAAGGTTCGATACAATTGCCATTGGATAAGCCAATGCCTTTATCATTAATAAGAAAGATTGTGAAATATAAAGTCAAAGAGGATTTGGAAAAGCAATAAAAACGAAATAAAAAATAGAAGGCTTTGATAATTAACCTCCCCGGATATATTTTAATAAATCTTATAAATTATCAGGAGATCCTAAAATGAAATGCACCCGTCGAAAGTTCATCACCACTTTAGGAGCCGGCTCAGCTTTATTGATGCTGCCTTCAGTATCCGGTTTTTCAAAACCAGTTTTTTCGGGTGATAAAAAACTTGGTGTTGCATTGGTCGGTCTAGGAAACTATGCTACTAACGAGCTTGCACCTGCGTTACAGGAAACATCTCTTTGTTATTTAAACGGAATTGTAACAGGTACTCCCACTAAAATAGATAAATGGAAACAGCAGTATAACATTCCTGATAAAAACGTTTACAACTATGAGAACTTTGATAACATTGCAAATAACGACTCGATAGATGTGGTTTATGTTGTGCTGCCAAATTCGATGCATAAAGAGTTTGTAATAAGAGTGGCAAAAGCAGGCAAGCATGTTTTTTGTGAGAAACCGATGGGGCTCACTTCAATAGAATGTGAAGAAATGATTGCTGTATGTAACAATGCGGGAGTAAGATTATTTGTCGGTTACCGCTTACACACGGAACCTCATCATCTTGCTGCAATGAAATTCAGAGATGAAGGAGACAGTGGCATACTGTATGTACAATCCGAATTTGGTTTTAAGATTGGCGATCCAACACAATGGCGATTAAGAAAAGCTCTCGCCGGCGGCGGTTCGATGATGGATCTTGGTATTTATGCTATACAAGTAGCAAGATATTCGATTGGAAAAGAACCAATTTCTGTAACCGCGCAGGAATACAAAACGGATTATGAAAAATTTGCGGAGGTTGAAGAATCGGTAACCTGGCAGATGGAATTTCCCGGCGGACACGTTTCCAATTCATATACTTCTTATTCTACTCCGGCAAATAATCTTTATATAAGTACGGAAAGAAGATGGTTTAACCTTATGCCTGCCTTTAATTACGGAGGCATTAAAGGATCAACAAACAGAGGAGAACTGGACTTGCCGGAAGTAAATCAGCAGGCAGTTCAGATGGATACTTTTTCAAAATGTATTTTAGATAATCTGGACTCCGATGCAAGCGGTGAGGAAGGACTTAAAGATCTAAGAGTTATTGAAGCAATTTATAAAGCAATTGAAACAGGTACCAAAGCAAAGGTATAAAAAAATATGAGCAAAGTTTTTTTTGATGTTGGAATTACTTTAGACGGCCACATTGCCAGATCAAACGGTGGTGCAAAGAATCTACTTGGAGACGATGGGCTTAAAATCCATAACTGGATGTTCAAACAGAAAGCATTCTTAAGCCATCTAAAGCTTGAAGGTGGAGAAACTAATAATAAAGACAATGATATTATCGAGGAGATTTTTAATAGAGTTGTCGCAAACATTATGGGCAAAAATATGTTTATTGAAGGGGAAGCCAACTGGCCGGAAGAAGCATCGTTCCATTGCCCTGTTTATGTTTTAACTAATCAAAAACGAGAGCCGTGGGAAAGACCCGGCGGAACCACATTTTATTTTACTGATGAATCTTTAGAAAGGGTTCTTGAGAAAGCAAAAAAAGACGCTGGCAGTAAAGATGTAAGAATATCCGGCGGAGCTTCAGTGATTCAACAATTTCTTAATGCCGGACTCATAGAGGAATTCACACTTCACATTGCCCGATGATTATAGGAAAAGGTGTTCGTCTGTTTGAAAATATCTATAAAGAAAAATTTTCTTTCCACATTAAAGAGGTAATAAGCTCTCCGATGGTTACCCATCTATTTTATAAAGTTGTAAAGAAATGATTAAACTGGAGTTTGACAAAGAAAGAATATCAATTCCATTTCCGCAAAAAGATGTTCATTTGTATAATCAATAATAGCTGTTGTAGGAAAAAGAACTATTATCTAAAACTTTTATTAAATTCAATTATGTTTCGCGTCAAATATTTCCTTGAAATATTACTAAAACCAAAATTTTAAATATAATATGGAATCGAAATCTCAAGAGAAAGCAGATCTTCTTCAGAAAGAGTTAGCAGATTACGCACTCTTTCCTGAAATGAATCCGGGTCCCGTTATTCGATTAGATAAGTCAGGGAAAATACTCCTTGCTAACAAAGCAGCCAGAAACCTGTTTGGTGAAGATAAAATTCTTAGAGGTAACTGGTTAAAAATCTGTCCGGGTTTAGATGAAGAGATGTGGCAACAAA
>Ga0307425_1001608_pt1 | contig 13355 bp, 9 predicted proteins | sample SalMarWE160330MG_FD_202152 | JGI IMG/M metagenome (GOLD analysis project Ga0307425, IMG submission 202152) | Salt marsh sediment microbial communities from the Plum Island Ecosystem LTER, Massachusetts, United States - WE1603-30 | ecosystem: Environmental > Aquatic > Marine > Intertidal zone >... | reverse complement strand
TTAAATCAGCTAATCTTTTCTTTTGTGCAATTTCTACTTCAGGCGAAATTGTTAAGATTGGAATTTCTATTTTTTCACCTTCTTCAATAAATTCATTTACACCTACTATAATTTTTTCTTTCTTTTCAACTTCCTTCTGGTAACGGTAAGCAGCATCTGCGATTTCTTTTTGGAAATAACCTGACTCAATAGCCGGAATTACTCCACCAATCGCATCAATTTGATTGAAAATTCTATTTGTTTCTCTTTCCATTTTATCCGTTAATGCTTCAACATAATAGCTTCCACCAAGTGGATCGACAGTATTTATTACTCCGGTTTCATATGCTATTATTTGTTGAGTACGTAATGCAATCCTAACTGCCTTTTCACTCGGAAGAGCGAGTGTCTCATCCATTGAATTGGTATGAAGAGATTGAGTTCCTCCAAGAACACCTGCTAATGCCTGGAAAGCGGTTCTAACAATATTATTTTCAGGTTGCTGAGCTGTCAGCGTACAACCGGCGGTCTGTGTATGGAATCTCATCCACCACGAGCGAGGATTTTTTGCACCATATTTCTCTTTCATTCTTCGAGCGAAAATTCTGCGTGCTGCACGATATTTAGCAATCTCTTCGAAGAAATCAAGGTGAGAATTAAAGAAATAAGAAATCCGTGGAGCAAATGCATCGACATCCAGTCCCCTTTCAATACAAGCTTCAATGTATGCAAAACCATCAGCAAGAGTGTACGCAAGTTCCTGAACTGCGGTTGAACCGGCTTCACGAATATGATAACCGCTTACTGAAACTGGATTCCACTGAGGAACTTCATTTGTACAGAATTCAATCATATCCGTTATAATTCGCATTGAAGGTCTTGGTGGATAGATATATTCTTTCTGAGCGATGTATTCTTTTAAAATATCATTCTGTAAAGTTCCACGAAGATCTTTAAAATTTATATTTCTATCCCGAGCTATTGCAAGATACATTGCAAAGATCATTGCTGCAGGAGAATTTATAGTCATTGATGTAGAAACTTTATCAAGCGGAATCTTATCAAAGAGGATATCCATATCTTTTATTGAAGAAACCGCAACACCGCAGATTCCAACCTCACCTTCGCTTAAAGGAGAATCAGCATCCCAGCCCATAAGAGTCGGGAGATCATAAGCAACGGATAAACCTGTTTGTCCTCTTTTAAGTAAATAATGGTATCTTTCATTTGTATCTTCCGGTGTTCCAAAACCTGCGAACTGTCGCATCGTCCATACTCTTCCTCTGTAACCATTAGGATGAATTCCTCGCGTGTAAGGATATTCACCTGGAAACCCGATATCGCTTAAATAATTAATATTTTCAACATCATCGGGTCCGTAGAGAGGTTCAATCTTTTCACCGCTGACTGAAGTAAATTTCATACCGGTAGTCTTTAAAGTTTTTATCTTTTCGTCAAACTCTGCTCTTTTTTCTAAATATTTTTTGTCAATCATAAATTTTCTTTCTTTTACTGGATTGAAAATTAAACCATCAATTTAAATTTAAGTTCTACCGAATCTTCTGTCAAACTCATTTAATGAAATTTTTACTACTATCGGTCTGCCGTGTGGGCAAACATAAGGCATAGATGTAGCAAAAAGTTGATCTATAAGCAGCCTCATTGCTCTTTCATCTAGTTTGTCTCCAGCTTTTATTGATGTTTTGCAAGAATACGATTTTGCAATGTTGTCTTTTTGCTCAAGATGTTTTTCTCTTTCATTGATTGAATACTCTTCCAGCAAGTCGAAAAGGACCTGCTCTTCAGTCCCTTTCCTCACGTCATCAGGAACCCCTTCGATCTTTACAATGTCCTTAGCAGAAAATTTCAATTGAAAACCAAGACGACTTAAGTAAGGTTCAAGTTCTTTTAACAATGTAACTCGAGCAGGATCTACTTTTATTTTTTTAGGAAACAGAAGCTGTTGGGAAAAAGGTATATCCGTTTCCAATCGGTTCAATGCTTTTTCATAAAGAATTCTTTCATGAGCAACATGCTGATCTATTATCATCAATCCCGATTTGATTTGTGACAAAATATACTTGTTATGAAGCTGAATAATAAATGGTGATTCCCCAGATTTTTCAATTGTTGCCTTATCAATTTTTTCATGAGGGATCTCTCGTTGTTCATCTCCACTGAATGGACTGGATATAGTTTTAACATCAGTTTTTAAGAGAACATCATCGGTAATGCTTCCGAATAATAAATCAATTTCCTCATCAGAATATCTTTTAGTTTCTGGTTTAAATCTCTGCCGGTTTGGTCTGTCGCTAAAATCTCCTTTATCGACAGTATGAAATTTGTCCACAACTAATTTTTCTTCTGTGGAATTTTCTTCACTGAATACCATTGAGGGGACTAAATCGTGCGAACCGAGACTTTTTCTAATAACAGAAAGCACAAAATTATAAACATCTTTTTCATCATCGAACTTAGCTTCAAGTTTTGAAGGATGAATATTTACATCAATTCTTTCAGGATCGATCTGAATATAAAGAATGAAGAAAGGATAGTCTCCTTTTTCAAGAATATTTTCGTAAGCTGTAAATACTGCGTGATTAATATTCTTATTAATTATATATCTTGAATTAAGAAATAAGTACTGTTCTCCTTTACTTTTTCTTAAAAGACTTGGCTTTCCAACATAACCATAAACGCTAATTAGATCTGTTTTTTCTTCAACAGGGATTAATGCATCAGGCATATTTTCTGCAAAGATCTGTCGCACTCTTTCTTCCAAGGAACCAGCAGGATATTCAAATATCGGATCAACTCCGTTGAAAAGTTTAAATGTTAAATCAGAATGGCCTAAAGCAATTCGGTTAAAAGTATCTACTATGTGCTTAAATTCAGTGGTATCTGTTTTAAGAAATTTTCTTCTTGCAGGAACATTAAAGAAAAGGTTTTTAATTGTAATACAGGTTCCTTTAGGAAATGATCCTTTGTCAATTTTGAAATTTCCGGTTTCATCATTTTTTAGAAGAGTACCTATTTCTTCTTCTCTTGTTTCGCTTCTTATTTCAATTTGACTTACCGCTGCTATTGAACTTAATGCTTCACCTCTGAATCCAAGAGTTTTAATTGCCTCAAGATCTTCAAATGCTTCAATTTTACTTGTTGCATGTTTTTGAACACAGAGAATCAGATCTTCTTCATTCATTCCCATTCCATCATCACAAACCTGAATGAAATTTTTTCCGGCACGTTTGATAATTACTTCAGTAGATTTTGCTCCGGCATCAATAGAATTTTCCATCAGTTCTTTAACAACCGACTCAGGTCTTTGAACAACTTCACCAGCTGCTATTTTACTTGCAATACTATCTGGTAATATTTTAATTCGTTTTGCCATTCTTCTTAATATATGTTACTATTTCAAATTTCTCTCGATCCTCTGTAGATTTTTTTCCCCAATTATCTTTCTTGAATTCCGGGAAGAAAATGTCACCTTTGGCTTCAAATTTCATATACGATAAAATCATTTCATCTGCCAAAGATAAAGCTTGTTTGTATATCTGTCCGCCTCCAATTATAAATGCTTTTTCATATTTTTTTGATTGACAGTATTTTATCGATTCCTGAATCGAATGAAATATTTTAACTTCTTCAAAATTTAAATGAAAGTCCATATTTCTTGTAACGATAATATTTTCTCTCTCTTTCAACGGTTTACCAAGAGTTTCAAAAGTCTTTCTACCCATTATCACAGGAAATCCCGATGTTGTTTTCTTGAAATGCTGAAATTCCTCTTTTACATGCCAGGGCATTTCTCCGTTTGATCTGCCAATAACTTTGTTTTTAGCTATTGCAGAAATAATAATTATCTTCAAACGGCAACCTCGAATTGAATCTTGTCATGATATTTATAATTCAACAGTTCAAAATCTTCAAACTTCAACTCATTTATAGGCTTGTTTGCAATTTTAAGTTGCGGTAATGGAAGCGGCTCTCTTTTCAGCTGCTCCTTTAGTCCTTCCAGGTGATCATATTTTTCTGTTTCAGTACCTTTGTCTCCAATATAAATATGCGCATCCACAATTGTGTGAGCAAACTGACCAAGCTTTAATCCTACTTGTTGGGCAATTACCTGTGTTAGCAATGAATAAGCTGCAAGATTAAAAGGAATTCCGAGTGCAATATCACCGGAACGCTGAGTAAGATGACAATTTAATTTTCCATCACTCACATTGAATACAAAAGTATAATGGCAAGGAGGAAGTTTACTTGTTGTTGCATTTCCCGGTTCCCAGGCAATAATTACAAGTCGCCTGCTGTTTGGATTTCTTTTTATCTCATCGATAACATATTGAATCTGGTCGACTTCTTTTACCACCCATTCACCGTTTTTATTTTTTTGAGCACTCGGAAAATGCCGCCAGTAGTATCCGTATGCTGTTTCAAGAACACCGTTTTCGTCAGCCCAGGCATCCCATATTTTTGTATGCTGTCTCAAATTTCTTATATGATTTTCGCCGGACAAATACCAAAGAACTTCATAAAGTAGCGATTTCCAATGCATTTTTTTGGTTGTCAATAATGGAAATCCTTCATTCAGATCAACTTTGTAGAAAGCTCCAAAGTACGATATTGTATCTACCCCGGTCCGCGTCTTTTTCCTGACCCCATTATCTATAACAGTTTTTACTAAATCAAGATATTGCTTCATCTAAGAATAATTTTAATTAGAAGTAATGATTTTAGAGCTAATTTACCGATTTTTTGTGATGTGATAAAATATTAAAAGTTTATCTGACTAATTACTTCTCTGCAAGCTTTTTCAATCCCCTCCTTGTAATTAACTATTGACTCTTTATCATTCTTAAAATATTTACGTAATTCAATCGGAAAAACATTTTGAGGCAAATTTTTTAAACTGCTCCCACTGATCTTTCCACATATTAAAAACACTTGCATTGAGTCAGATTTGAAAATTTCCAATAACGTTTTTACACCTTTTCCCGAATTAGATTGAGGGTCGTATGCTCCCTCTCCAGTTATAAGATAATCAACATTGGCTTTATATTTTTCAACACCTAGATAACCCTTAATAAATTCCTCTGATAGGATTGGACTGGAATTATAAAATATTTGAAAAACGGCTGGTATTCCTCCTCCTGCGCCTGAAAGAGAGTTAAAAGGAATCTCTAAACTATTGTTTTCAAATAACTTCAATAAATGATTAAAACTATCTTCAAGAAATGAAATCGTTTGCTCTAATGCACCTTTTTGTTTACCAAATACTCTGATTCCACCCATAGCACCAAATAATGGATTCGTTACATCAACGACAGGAAGGACTTTAAATGATAATTTTACAGGCTTATAATGGAAGTTATTAGTAAGATTGAAATTCTCCGGGATCACGTGTAATTCTTCACCTCTGAAATCAAGTAGTTTCAAACCTAATTCTGCCATCATTCCAATTCCCATATCGATCGTGGCTGTACCCCCAATTCCGATATAAACTTTTTTTACACTAATCTTTTTCTCCTGAATATCACTTTCAATTTTAAGTAGCAATTCCCCTAAACCAAAGGAAGAAAGTTTTAAGGGATTTCTAAAAGAAACGGGGACAGCCTTTAATCCCAAAACATCCGCTGATTCAATATATACCTCTTTTCTTGATTCAATGTAAAGTATAGGACAATCAAATTTAGTTTCATCATAAGCAGTAGAAATAGAATACTTTCTTATTTCCCCACCAAAATAATATTTGCATACTTGAATAAATCCATCTCCCCCGTCAGATATTGGTTTTATTATCAATTCCGCTTCTTTTAATGAAGATAAATTTTCTTCTATTAATTCAGCTATTGTAACTGAGTCAGCACATTCTTTAAAACTGTTAGGCGATATTAAAATCCGTTTTGTCATCAAACAATAAAATGCAATTTAATTATATTTGAGTCCAGCTATGAAAAAGATACTCCATTTTCTTACTACAAAAATAAAATATATTGTTCTCATTTATTTCATTTTGCAGACGATACTTATCTTCTCTATTCATCCAAATTACAAAAGTGATGCTCTATACTACTACAAGCTTGCTCAAAAATGTATCCAGACAGATCAATTTTACCCTGCTAAAGAACAAATTACTGAAGATTATATCGTTGGACCGCTTTATATAAATGTTACCATAATACTTCTTTCTATCTATAACTCCCAAGTTGCAATCAGCCTTTTTAATTTAATGCTTATAATGATTCAACTTTTTATCATTTATAAAATTACATTAAAAATTTTTTCAGAGTACGTCGCCAAAATTTCTATTCTGCTTTATATATTTTACTTTAATACAGTTGGATTGATGCTGTCAAATTATACTGAACTTTTTTTTCTTCTCCTGATTTCCTCTTCAATTTACTTTTTTCTATTCAATAAAAATTATTCTTTAGTCTTATCAGGTATTCTCCTGGGAGGGGCTATTGCTGTAAGACCAGCGGCCTGGGCATTACTGTTTGCCTTCCTCGTTTTGCAAATAATTAAAGGATATAAAACAAGGAGACTTTCTCCTTCTTATTTTTATTTATACACAGGTGTATTTGTCTTCATTCTCTGCTTTGGGTTTTGGACGAACTCTCACTTTGGTAAATTTGAATTTACTTCGACCACGGGTCCGGTTAATTTACTTTTAGGAGCGAATGATGATGCAACCGGCGGATTTAATTCAACAGTTTTTGAAAAAAGTAAAGCCGGATATATTGGAAATCCAGATTCGATGACTTTCATTCAGAAAGGTGATTTTTATCAGGATGCCGCGTTAAAATGGATAGCAGAACATCCGATAAAGTGGATACTTCTTGCTCCTTTAAAATTTGTTCACACATTCGGATGGGATGATATTGGTTTGTCTTATTTACTTGGATTCGGTGATACAAACTTCGCAAAAGTTGTAAAAATTATAATAACTGAAAACAACTTCGACAAAGCTCTACCAGACTCCAACACCATTTCTAAATTATTATACCTTTTTATTTTGTTCGTAAGTCATTTGATTTATTACCTGATTTTAATCTGCATATTGCTTGCAATTTATAATCTGCTCAAGAAAAAGCTGATGAACGAAGGTACGATTTTGATTTTAATCTTTTCACTCTTTTCAATTTTGATGATAATGATTACAGTCGGAACACCACGATATAAATATCCAATTTTTATTGTGCTCCTTCCTATAGCAGCTTATTATATTGAAATGAAATTCAGATCAGGAAAAGAAAACATTGAAAAAATATAAATTAAACTATCACCAATATTTTACATTATTTCTAATTATCCTTTTAGGAATTATTATCCGCCTATATTTCCAAATTGGACATGTTTTTTCAGATGATGCTTATTATTCTTACCTCAGCTATACTTTGTTAAAAGGAGAATTCGCAAAATATTATCTAGGTTACCCGGTATTTCCTTTACGTGTTGCATTTTTAGGATTAACATCTGTTTCAATGAAAATTTTTGGAACAAATGAAGCTGCAACAATATTTTTTCCTTTTGTATTCTCTATATTCAATATTCTTTTGACTTACAAAATTGCGCGACTTTTTACAGAAAATGAGAGAGTAGCTTTGTTTGCAGCGTTTCTTATTGCTTTTTTCCCGACTGATGTAATTTTCTCAACGATTGGATTTCCTGATTTGATAAACGTTTTCTTTATAAATCTTGGCATTTACTTTCTTCTAAAATCTTACATGCAGAAAAAAATAATTTGGACTTACGTAGGTGGAATTTCTTTTTTCTTATCAATGCCGTTTAAGGAAAACATTTATTATACATTTATTTTGCTTATTGTTTTGCTAGTATATTTTTTGTTGATGCGAAGACAATTTATAACACAAATTCTAATAGGATTACTATTTGTTGCAGCTAATTTCTTGATCGAAGGATTCGCTTATCTTCTTTTACACAATGATTTCTTTTATCGTATTACTACTACAAACATTAACTATGCTTATAGCTATTATGACTTCTTCCCTTATACGGCTCGTAAACTATCCGGTTCAAAAAATTATTTTAAGAATCTCTTCGATCAAATATTTTTAATAAATGCTAAATCAGTATTTCTCAGAAGATTTTATTTGTTTCTGCCTTTAGTCTCAGTTGTTCAGACTTTTTTCAGCTTCAAAAAGAAAGATCATAAACTTCTTCTCTTCTGGTTTTGGGGAACTGCAATTTTATTGATTGTATTCACAACCTCATTTACTGAATATAAACCATTGGATTTGACAAGAAGCTGGTATATTTACCCCCTTCTTATGCCAATGGTTATTCTTTCTGCTCTTTTTATAAATCGTTTCTCAAAATTTATTCAGAGCGGACTTATTATTATTTACTTTTTGGGAAGTATTATAATGTGCTTCGCGTATCAGAATTTTTTCGAGGTGAAAAATTTAGATGCTATAAAATCATTTCTGAGGGAGAATTCTACAAAGATGATTTACACTGACCATTTTACAAAATATAGTGTTGATTTAATTCGTGGTTACAAAGCTGACAATTCAAAAAGAATATTGGATAAGGATTTTAATTTCAATCGGGTTAAAAAAGGTGATTGGATTCTTTACAACAATAAGCATGTTGAAGAACTTGAAATGCAAAAGTATACCTTCCCTGATTTTAGCATTCTTAATAGCAATAATTTTAGGAAAGTAGCTACCTTCAAGGATTTTATTTTCTATGAGAAATCTGACTGAAATTTTCCTCGTTATTCCTTAAAACATTTTTGTAAATTTGCTCAATTGATTTAATACCAAATACTTATTGAATGGAAATAATAGAATACTCTGAAGACTGGAAAGATAAGTGGGATCAGTTTGTGCTGGAATCCAACAACGGGACGATGTTCCATATGCAAAAGTTTTTTGATTACCACAAACCGGGTAAATTCACTTTTAATCATCTTATTTTTTTAGATCGTGGAAATATTGTTGCTGTTCTTCCCGGCGCAAGAATTGGTGATCTTTATGAATCGCCGATTGGTGCAAGCTACGGATCGATTGTAACGAAAGATGTGAAGTTTGCTGAAGCGATGGAAATTATTTCAACACTTTTCGATTACGGAAAGAAAGTCGGGATAAAAGAATTCTTACTAACGTCCGCGCCACGCGTATATGAAAGACACCCAAATGAAAATCTTGACTTTGCAATGCTCTGGCAGGGATTCAATTATGATCTTCACTACATTTCCAGTGCAATAAAATTAGAACCGAATGAAGATATTATTTCCAGGTTTCAACAAACGGTAAGAAGAAACATAAGGAAGACTTTAAAGAATCCTGATATAAGAGTTGAAATAAATGATTGCTATGACGAATTCTATCCAATTCTTGTTGATAACAAAGCGCGGCACGATGTAAAACCAACACACTCTCTTGAAGATCTTCTAAAACTGAAAGAACTAATGCCAGATAGATTAGTTTTATTTATGGTTTATTTTAAAGATAAACCCATTGCTGGTTCATCTGTATTCATTTGCAATGAGACTGTCACTCTTTGTTTTTACAATATGCTTTTATACGAGTTTGAACATCTGAAACCAATTCATCGGGTGATGTATGAAGTAGTCAAATGGTCGACTGAAAATGGGTACAAGTACGTTGATATCGGAGTCTCGCAGGATACAAAAGCTGAAAATCCAATGACACCAAGTATGAATCTGATTGATTTCAAAGAAAAATTCGATGCAAAAACTGTTATGCGCAATACTCTCCGCAAAAAGTTATAAATCATTTAGCTGAAAATGAGCTCTAAGAAAAAAGTTCTCATCACATTCCTCGGAAATATTAATTACGACACTCGCTGTAAAAATCTCTTCGATACTCTTTCTGCAAACGATTTCGAAGTGGAGTTCATCGGTTTTGACTGGATGACCAAAAGATTTAAAGAAGTACAGGGAGAGATTTCAATCTTCAAATTGAAAAAAGGATTTCTTTCAATCTCATTCTACTTGAGATTTATCTGGCATATAAAACTAAAATTAATTACAACCAAAGCATCAATAATATTTGCAGAGGATATATACACTCTTCCTTTTATAATAATTTTGGGGAAGTTGAAACGTGCTAAAATATATTACGACTCACGTGAACTTTTTGGGTATCTCGCAGGATTAAAAGATAAAAAACTTAAACAAACTTTCTGGAAATGGATTGAAAAGTTTTTCATCAAGAAAGCTGACTGTGTGATTGTAACCGGAGCAATGGATGGAGATTTCCTGAAAAAAGAGTATGGGTTACATAATATAATTCTGCTAAGGAATTTACCACGCTACTATAAACCCACTCTAAATCTTGATCTTCACTCGCATTTACAAATGCATACAAATAAGAAAATCATTCTTTACCAGGGAGTTTTACTTAAGGGAAGAGGAATAGAAAAAGTTTTTGAAGTTCTTAAAGATCTTCCCGAACATGTTTTTGTAATTGCAGGTGGTGGTGAGTTTGAAGAGTATTATAAAAAGCTTTCAGCAGAAATGAACCTTGTTGACCAGGTTTACTTCATTGGTAAATTAACTCAGGAGGAATTGCCAAAAATAACCACTTCAGCTGATGTAGGAGTTGCGTTAATCGAGAACCTAAGCACAAGTTACTATTACGCTTTACCAAATAAACTCTTCGAATACATAATGGCAGAAGTCCCGGTAATTACAAGCAACCTACCCCAAATGAAAGAAGTAATTGATAAATACGACGTCGGTTTTACGGTTGAGTTTGAAAGTAAAGATGAACTGATTTCTGCAATAAAAAAACTTACCGAAGATAAAAGTTTGTACGAAAGTAAAAAACAAAACTGCCACATTTCATCCCAGGAGTTGAACTGGGAGAAGGAAGTGACCAGCCTTTTAAAAACATTAAGTTGAGAATTGTTTGTTATTCCTGCGAAAGCAGGAATCTAATTTTACTGTATGTTTATGGATTCCCATTTTCGTGGGAATGACACCCCGAGAATTACCTCTTTTTATAAACGCAGATAATGTGAACAGGTTTGTTGACAATAAGATTTGCAAATTTGTCTTTTAACTTCCATAACCAAAACGGAAAGAGCTGAAGTAAAACATAAGTTCTTAAGAAAAGCAAAACTTTATTACCGAAAGTTTCGTATTTAAAACTTTCAAGATCATTTCCTGAATAAAGACCCTCAAGCTTCTTTTCATCGAAGGAATTGATGTGTGCATTTGCAGGAGTTTTTTGATTGCAGTGAATGCAGAGATAATAAATTAATTTTTCCTTGTAGGGAGTTGTAATAATCAGACTACCTCCCTTTTTTACGACTCGAAACAATTCATTCACAAATCCTGCTGGATCAACAACGTGCTCAATTATTTCCGAAGCGATTACACAATCGAATGAGTTATCATTAAATGGAAGATGAAACGAATCTGCTGTAATTGCAAAATGCTTAGTCGAAGGATAAAGCTTTTTTACTATTGATGGATTTGTAACCGATATATCAAGTGAATAAACCTGTTTTCCTTTTGGAAGAAATTCTTTTGCAACCCAGCCTTTACCGCAACCAACATCCAGAATTGAGTTCACATTTTTAGAAATTTTTGAAATGATGTATTCTCTTACTCTTCTTTCATCGTGTTCAGTTGCGCCAGTCCGCTCCTCAAAGTAATCAAATTCGACTGCATCTTTTTTGTAGTGTTCTATGTAATTAAAGTCTGCCAAATTCTAAAACCTTCTAAAAATTACAGTAAAGATATTAAAAAAATGAGACAACAATTTTTTTAATTGATTTTCGGGCAGTTATTCCTTACGTTTGAAGTAACAAAGCAGGGAGTGGTAGCAATGAAAGTTATAAAATATTTATCCTTTCTTCTTCTCTTCTCTTTACATTCCATATCCGCACAAAATTTTTGGCATCAAACAAATGGACCATTCGGTGGTGCTACTGTAAATGATTTTCTTCTTTATAGTGACAGCACAATTTTTTTAGCTACAGATGAGGGTATTATTAAGTCTTCTGATAATGGCGAATCTTGGAATAGAATTCTTAATGTAACCAAAATAGTTTCATGTATTACAAAGGATGCCTTTGGAACCCTGTACTCTGGTGCAAGGGACAATGCAAACAATTATTATTTACTAAGGTCAACAGATGAAGGAAACAATTGGCTTACAATAAATGCAACTTTCTGGGCAGATATTCGATATATAATGATTCCATATAAAGATACTATTATGTTAGGAACTTGGGACAAAGGAGTCTACAGAACCTTTGACTACGGCATAACTTGGGCACGAGTAAATAACGGCAATATTTATAATGCGATACATGAAATTATTCAACTTGCCGATGGAAGTGTTTTAGCTGGTTCAGATGGTGGGGGTGTATTTAAAACCACCAACTGGGGTGACCTGTGGACACCTTCAAACAATGGTATTCCAAGTGGTGGTTACATTTATGCAGAGTCATTTTGCGAGACTTCCCCAGGTTGTGTTTTTACTGGAACTTATTCAGGCATTTATTATTCTACAAATTATGGAGATTCGTGGGTTTTTAAAAGTACTGGTTGTACAAATAAGGTAGCTCGTTGCATTGTTGAAGATAATTCTGGAATTCTTTATGCAGGAACAAGAATTAGTAGCGGTGTTTATTATTCAACAAATAACGGAAATAATTGGTATTATCTTGGTTTGGGGCATAGTATTTATACGATTGGATGGGACTCTGAATCGAGACTTTATGCGGGGGGTTCAGGGGATGGATTATACAGATTTGTAGTTGAAGACTCGACGTGGTCACATGTTTATAATCAAGGATATACACCAGTTCAGGTTGATTATTTATCTCTCACTGAAAATGGAAAGTTGTTAGCAAATAATCATTGGTGGGGATTACATTATTCATCGAATGATGGGGAAAATTGGATAAAGACTAATTATATAGGTAATGAACCTAATGATATTACGACTTTAAATGATAGCATCTTCATTGCCGGTGGTAATTCACAAGCGTACGTAAGTTATGATTATGGAACTAATTGGTTTACATCGGGAAATTTTCTTGTTTATTGTTTATACACTGATAAACTAAACCAAGAAATATATTTAGGAACAGATTATGGTGTTAATGGAATTTGTGGTATGTATAAGTCAAGTGATTTTGGTCAGTCTTGGGAATTATTTCATTCATTTCAGATACTAGCTCCATACCAACGGATTATAGAATTATATGCTTCATCTTCCAGCGGATTAATTCTGGCAAGCATCGATTGTTGGTCTGGTCCACCGATATATTCAGATTACTATTGTTGTTATCGCTCGACTGATTATGGTCAATCCTGGGATATAATCTATGAGGATCAATACTATTCTTTAAAACAGATAATA
>Ga0307425_1001605_pt1 | contig 13359 bp, 7 predicted proteins | sample SalMarWE160330MG_FD_202152 | JGI IMG/M metagenome (GOLD analysis project Ga0307425, IMG submission 202152) | Salt marsh sediment microbial communities from the Plum Island Ecosystem LTER, Massachusetts, United States - WE1603-30 | ecosystem: Environmental > Aquatic > Marine > Intertidal zone >... | reverse complement strand
GTGCCCATGGTGCAAAAGGAGATAATCAAGAAGTGTAACCGCGCTGGAAAACCGGTAATTACTGCCACTGAGATGCTCCTATCGATGGTGAAATCAATGCGGCCGACCCGGGCTGAGGCTACCGATGTGGCCAATGCCATATTCGATGGTACGGACGCTACCATGCTCTCGGAAGAGACTTCGATTGGGGAACATCCCCTAGAGGCAGTAAAGATGATGGACAGGATTGCCCGGGAAACCGAAAAGAAGCTGCCCTACGAGTTGGCTTTGTCGGAAAAAAGGACCTGGTTTGAGCAAGGAACCGAGGAACTGATAAGTTATAATGCTTGTCTTACTGCTCATAGCCTGGATGCCCGCGCAATCATCGCCTTTACCGAGTCAGGGAGCACCGCGGCGCGGGTATCAAAATACCGGCCCCGCATGAACATTCTGGCGATGACTCCCGGTGAAGCCATTTGCAGGAGGCTGATACTCTACTGGGGTGTTCAGCCCGTTCATGTGACCACCCCATCTTCTATATCCGACCTGTTTAATGAGGCGTCAATGCTTGCCAGGAGACTTGGCCTGGCTAATCCGGGCGACCTGATAGTAATCACCGGCGGCGTACCGCTTGGAGAAAAAGGCACGACCAACCTGCTCAAGGTAGAGACTATAAGCTAGGCGGTAAGGATAAGTTCCTGCCGCTAAGAGGTTCCGGTATGACCATAAAACTCGTGCTCCTCAGACATGGAGAAAGTATCTGGAATAAAGAAGACAGATTTACGGGATGGGCCGATGTTGACCTGTCCGATAAGGGAATTGCCGAGGCTAAAGAAGCAGGAAGAACATTAAGAGAAAAGGGTTACCTTTTTGATGTTGCCTTTACCTCCGTACTCAAGAGAGCCATAAGGACCCTCTGGCTGGTTCTGGATGAGATGGACCTAATGTGGATACCCGTGTATCGCTCCTGGCGCTTGAACGAAAGACATTATGGAGCATTGCAGGGGTTGAATAAAGCGGAAATGGCCGTGAAAGTGGGCGCAGAGCAGGTGCATATGTGGAGAAGGGGTTATGATATCCGGCCACCGGCTTTGAAAACAACAGACAAAAGATATCCGGGAAATGACCCTAAATACAGAGAGCTCGGTGAAACTGAGCTTCCGTTCGCCGAAAGTCTGAAAGATACCGTCTTCAGGTTCATGCCCTACTGGCATGATGTCATGGCGCCGGCGCTTAAATCGGGGAAACATGTTCTCGTGTCCGCTCACGGCAATAGCCTGAGGGCGATGGTCAAATATCTAGATAATATTAGTGATGAAGATATACCGGGGCTTAATATTCCCACCGGCATACCTCTGGTCTACGAGCTTGATGAGGATTTAAAACCGCAAAAACACTACTATCTGGGAGATGCCAGGGCAATCGAACGCGCGGTGAAGGCGGTGGCCGAGCAGGGTATGATAAGCTAGTACGGCTAAATATAATTACCTTCTGCAGAGAGAGGCGGGCTAAGAATGGAAGTCCAGAGCATTAAGGGAGAAAAGAAAAATGGCAACATGCCATCCAGAAACGAATATCGGTACGTATGAGGCCGAGGTGAAGGCAACTCTGGCCAGGCTTGATGATGCCGATATAATGCGGCGTATCTGGCAAAAAGACTATACTGTTTGGAGCTCGGAACCAACCGAGATTACCAACCGTTTGGGGTGGCTAGCCGTCGCTGATTCTATGCTTGAGCAGGTTAACAGGTTAGAGTCCTTCGCCCGGGATATGCGGGATACCGGTTTTCGGCATGTTGTGCTGCTGGGTATGGGGGGCAGCAGCCTGGGGGCTATGTTACTGGGGCAGGTTTTGGGCAGCGGTAACGGCTATCCGGAGCTTATTGTCCTGGATTCCACACTTCCCGAATCGGTAAAGGCGGTATCAGATACCATAAACCCGGCGCTCAGTCTGTTTCTGATATCTTCGAAGTCCGGCACCACCACCGAGCCGCTGATTCTTTACGCCTACTTCCGGGAGCTGGTGGAAAAGGCGGTAGCTAGAGCCAAAGCCGGCAGGCACTTCGTCGCCATCACCGATAACGGAACGCCGCTGGCAACTTTAGCCCGGCAGGACGGGTTCCGCCGTCTATTCTTGAATCCGCCGGATATCGGGGGGAGATTTTCCGTGCTGTCCTACTTCGGCCTGGTGCCGGCGGCGCTAACCGGGATTGAGCTGGCCGCACTGCTGGAGTCGGCGGAAAGGATGCGGGGGGCCTGTGCCTGGCGGGTACCGCCGCCGGAGAACCCAGGAGCCTGGCTGGGTGCCTGCCTGGGCACGATGGCGCTTAGAGGCCGTGATAAGCTGACCCTGATAACGTCGCCATCGGTAGGTAGTTTCGGGCTCTGGGTAGAACAGCTTATCGCCGAAAGCACGGGTAAAGACGGCAAGGGTATTATACCGGTGGCCAATGAGCCCCTCATGCCGCCGACTTACTACGGCGCTGACCGCCTGTTCGTCTACCTGCGTCTTAAAGACGACCAGGACCGGGCTACAGAAACCGCCCTCAGCGACCTGATTGCTTCAGAGCAACCGGCGGTGGTGCTGGAAATGCAAAACAAATATGACCTGGGTGCTGAGCTATTTCGATGGGAACTGGCCACGGCCGTGGCCGGCGCTATACTCGGCGTACAGCCATTCAACCAGCCAGACGTGCAAAAAGCCAAAGACGCTACCTCCCGGCTCTTACAGGAATTAAGTGTGAGCGGCCATCCCCCCCAATTGGAAACCACCGGCTCTCTGGCCGAGCTGCTTACTCATGCCGATAAAGGTAGATATCTGGCGATAATGGCTTATCTTCGTCAGACGACGGAAACCGACGAAGCACTGACTGAACTCCGCCAAGCATTAGGGAAGCGCTATCGCCTGGCAACGACACTGGGCTACGGTCCGCGTTATCTACATTCTACCGGGCAGCTCTATAAGGGCGGGCAAAACACGGGCTTATTCCTTCAACTAACGGCAGAGCACCGGCAAGAGTTACTTATACCGGGCAGGCCTTACACCTTCGGTACTGTCGCCGATGCCCAGGCTCTGGGGGACCTTCAAGCCCTGCAGGCCGCCGGGCGTCTGGTTACCAGCGTGCATCTGCCGCGAAGCGAGGCGTCGTTAATTAAGAGTCTGGTTCGTCGGCTGAAATAGTATTGAAAACTGGTAATCAGGTGGTAAAATAGCCCAAAATATGAGTACCTAACCAGCTCCAATTCTTCCGTGCAGAGGTGAGTAAGATGTTAAGAGGCGGAATACCAATAGGCAAAGCATTCGGGATATCTCTAAAGCTGCACTATTCCTGGTTTTTCATCTTTGTCCTGATAACGTGGGCGCTGGCTGCCAATTATTTCCCAGCCGCTTATCCAAACTGGAGCCTGACTATGAAGATAGGGGCTGGTCTGCTAACCAGCATCCTCTTCTTCGGCTCGGTACTGCTACATGAACTCATGCACAGCCTGGTAGCCCTGCGCGAAGGTATTCAGATCCAGTCCATCACGCTGTTCTTCCTCGGCGGGGTCTCGCAGATGGCCGGGGAACCCAAAACGGCCGGCGATGAGTTTCGTATGGCCGGTGCCGGGCCACTGAGCAGCCTAATACTGGGCGGTATTTTCTGGGGAATATCCGTGGCGCTACGCGGTGCCACCACCCAACCCGCCCAGTTCGGGGCCGCCGTCGCCTATTACCTCGGATTCATCAATATCCTCCTCGGCGTCTTTAACCTCATACCCGGCTTCCCTCTGGATGGCGGACGCGTATTGAGGTCGCTGCTGTGGTGGCGAAGCCAGGACCTCCAGAGCGCCACCAGAATAGCCGCCAATATTGGGCGTATAATAGGTTTTCTTTTCATCTTCGGCGGCGTATGGCTTATTTTCTCGGGTAACTTCTTCAACGGCATCTGGCTGGCAATTATCGGCTGGTTTCTGGAGAGTGCCGCCATCGGCAGCTACCGGCAGACACTTTTTGAAGGCATGCTCAAGGGCCATGTCGCCAGCGAAGTGATGTCGCGGGACTGTACAACAGTGCCTTCGGCTATTACCATTGAACAGCTGGTGAACGAAAACATATTAACCTCCGGCCGCCGCTGTTTTCCAGTCACCTCAAGCGGCCGCATCGAGGGCCTGGTTACGCTGCATAACATCAAGTCAGTTCCCCGCGACCTCTGGAAGACGACGTCGGTCAGAGAGGTGATGACGCCGCTCCACGACCTGAAGGCAATACAACCCGATGAAAACCTCAATGCTGTCCTGCAGATGCTGGTTCAGAACGACATCAACCAGGTGCCGGTGATTCGCGATAACAATATCGTCGGGATGGTGAGCCGGGACAATATAATCAACTTTATCAGCGTCAGGAGCGAACTCGATAAATCGCTGAAAGGGAGGCCGTCGTGACGACCGGAGGTTCAGATAACTCTGCGGCGCTGCACATCGGTATGGTATCGCCGGAGATTGCCCCCTTTACCAAGACAGGTGGTCTCAGCGATGTTGTGGGCTCCTTGGCCGAAGCCCTGGGACGGCTCGGACTGCGGGTCTCTCTGGTTATGCCCGCCCACCGCTCGGTACTCCGGGGCCGCTTTCCGGTAGAAGATACGGGGGTACGCTTCACCGTGCCCGTCTCTAACCGCCAAGAGGAGGGGCAGCTCTTAAAAATAATAACCGGGAGCGCTATCTCCGTTTACCTTATCCGTGCCGACAAATACTTTGACCGGGATTACGTCTACGCTACACCGGACGGTGATTACCCCGATAACGCCGAGCGGTTCGTTTTCTTCGCGCGGGCGGCACTCGAAGTCTTGAGGCGCGAGGCACCATCGATTATCCATGTCCACGACTGGCAGTCTGCCCTAGCCATAACCTTTCTCAGGGCCCAACCTCATCTCTATCCAGAGCTTGCCGCCGCCAAGACGGTAATTACCGTCAACAATCTGGGATATCAAGGGCTTTTCTGGCACCTGGATTGGCACCTGTTGAATCTCGACTGGAGCCTCTTCACCCCTCGGTATCTGGAGTTCTACGGGAAAATCAACTTCCTCAAGGGCGGCCTTGTCTTCGCCGATGCTATTACCACCGTGAGCCCCACCTATGCCGAGGAGATTAAGACACCCGAGCAGGGCTTCGGGCTGGAGGGGGTGCTCCAGGAGCGTGCCGCCAGCCTGGTCGCCATTCTCAACGGCGTCGACTACGGCGTGTGGAACCCCGCTAGCGACCCGCTCATCATCAGCCGATATAATCCCGCTAACCTTTCGGGGAAGAAGGCCTGCAATGCAGACCTCCAGAGGAGCTTCGGGCTCCCTGAAGCTCCCGAAATTCCCGTAATCGGGATGGTCTCCCGCCTGACCACACAGAAGGGCTTCGACCTCCTGAAGAAAGCGTTGCCTAAGCTCCTCTCTCGAAATCTACAGCTCATCGTCCTTGGGACGGGAGACAGCAACTACCAGAAGTTCCTGGTGCGGGCAGCCGCCCGATATCAGGGAAAGCTGGCGGTACGCATCGTCTTCGACGAGCCCTCGGCCCATAAAATCATAGCCGGGGCTGACCTGTTTCTTATGCCTTCGCGATATGAACCGTGCGGACTTACTCAGATGTATAGCCTTAAATACGGCACCATACCCGTTGTCCGGGTCACCGGCGGACTTAAGGATACGGTTCAGGAATTTGACCCCGGGACAGGAAGTGGGAATGGTTTTCTCTTCAGTGCCTACCGGGTCAGAGACTTACGGGAGGCCGTAGACCGGGCCCTTGAACTGTTCTCACGAAAAACTCAGTGGCGAAGCCTGATGAGGAATGCCATGGCGGCCGACTTTTCCTGGGATAAATCCGCCCAAGCCTACCTTGACCTTTATCAGAAGCTGGCTGGGGGCTAGAGCCCGGACATTATAAACCTATACCGGATAAGGCTACAATTCAGCAAACGGAGTACGGTTCTTCTCTCCCGAATTAAGCTTGTCCTGGGGTGCCGATAATAGCCGTGAAACCCGTGCCTGATTTTTAAGATGCTGCTTGGGCATGGACTTTTTTAAGACTTCTGGTGTATTATAGGAAAATGCTACCTGAACGTATTGGCAGATTAAACGATCTGGCCAATAATCTGTGGTGGAGCTGGCATCCCCAGGCACGCGAACTGTTCCGGTCTTTGGACTATCCATTATGGAGGCGAGGGGTTCATAACCCGGTCAAGTTGCTGCGCGAGATTAACCCTGATAAGTTGCAGGCGGCGGCTACCGACCCTGCCTTTCTGGGACTATATGATTCCGTGATGTCAGCATTTGATGCCGCCATGTCGGGCGGTGATACCTGGTTTGCCACCAACCACCCCAACCGGCTATCCGGGCCCATTGCCTACTTCTCAATGGAATTTGCCATTCATAATTCCCTCCCCATCTATGCTGGCGGGCTGGGAATCCTGGCCGGCGACACCTGTAAAGAAGCAAGCGACCTGGGTGTGCCACTGGTCGGGGTTGGTTTCATGTATCCTCAAGGCTATTTCCACCAGCATATCTCCGCCGAGGGCTGCCAGGAGGCAATCTACCAGCAACTGGATTTTAACCAGGCGCCGGTTAACCTGCTTCTCTTCCCTCAAGGGCACCGCCCCCAGGCACAAATTCAACTGGCTGATAGAGCCTTATATATTGGGGTGTGGCAGGTAAAAGTCGGGCGCGTCAGCATCTATCTGCTGAGCACTGATGTTGAAGAGAATTCGCCGCAGGACCGCCAGCTATCCAATCGTCTCTATATTGCTGACCAGGAGTTGCGCCTCCAGCAGGAGCTGGTGTTGGGGATTGGTGGGGTGCGTGTCCTCCGGGCACTCGGTATCCAGCCGGCCGTCTGGCATGCCAACGAAGGACATACCGCTTTCATGATGCTGGAACGCATCCGGGAAGAGGTACAAAAGGGAATGAGCTTCGCTGAGGCGGCGCAGAGGGTACGGGCCGCCACCATCTTCACCACCCATACGCCGGTACCAGCCGGTAACGATATTTTTCCTGTCCAGCTGGTAGAAAGGTATCTCCATGTCTACTGGGAGTCTATGGGACTAAACCGTGAAGAGTTCCTGGAACTGGGGCAGATTTCTTCCCAAGAGCCTACTTTTAATATGACGGTGTTGGGTCTAAAAATGGCCGGGCACCGCAACGCGGTCAGCCAGCTCCACGAGAGAGTGACCCGAAAGCTGTGGCACGAACTCTGGCCTGAGGTTAAGGAGGAGGAGGTTCCTATTTCGCATATTACCAACGGTGTTCACGTGCCCACGTGGGTCTCTGGGGAGATGGGGAAGCTTTACGATAAGTACCTGGGCAAGGACGCAGTTAACCGACAGGATGATGCCCAACTCTGGCAGCACATTTCCGAAATCCCGGATGCTGAGCTCTGGCAGGCTCGGCAGGTCCAGAAACGCAAGCTCATGGGGGCTATGGTAGAGCGGGCCAGGGAGTGCTCTATTGACCATGAGTGCAGCGCTCAGCAGATACTGGCTATGGGTGCTTTGCTTGACCCCAAGGTGCTGACTATTGGTTTTGTCCGCCGCTTTGCCGAATATAAGCGACCAGGGTTAATTTTCTACGACGTCGAACGTCTTAAGAGGATAGTGATGAACCAGTGTCAGCCGGTCCAGATAATCTTCGCCGGAAAGTCTCACCCGGCTGACTTACCCTCCCAGAATTTGTTTCAACAAGTATACAACCTGGGCACAGACCGCGAGTTTCAGGGACGTATTGCCTTTGTTGAAGACTACGACATGCACATTGCCCACTATCTAGTTCAGGGTGTTGACCTCTGGCTCAATACCCCGCGCCGCCCCCGGGAGGCATGTGGTAGCAGTGGCATGAAAGCCTCAATGAACGGAGTCCTACACCTTAGCGTTAGAGACGGCTGGTGGTATGAAGCTTACAATGGCGCTAACGGCTGGGAAATCGGTGACAGCACTGAATTCCCTCCGCCGGCAGAGCAAGATGAAGCCGACGCTAACTCACTCTACCATCTTCTGGAAAATGAGATTGTGCCCCTATACTATGAGCAGAACCTAGATGGCATACCGTACGGCTGGATTCGTTTTGTTAAGGCAGCAATCAGCTCAATTATGCCTGTTTTTTGTGCCCGGCGCATGCTAAAGGAATACACCAAACGAATGTACATACCGGCGGCTCAGTCCCGCCCGGAAAAGAGGCGGCGTTAGCCCTACCAGGGAGACCAGGCAAATTACCTGGAGGCTGGGGACAAAGTAAAAGGGGATACTGAGAAATGGGTTCTCCTTCTGAGACTCGCCTTCTGCGCCACCTAGCTCACCTTTATGGAGTACAGACGGTCTATTCTGATACCTCCCACCACCGGCGGCGGGCCTCGGTGGAAGCCTTGCTGGCAGTACTCAAGTCGCTGGGAGCCCCGCTGGTAACTCTTAATGATGTCCCCTCGGCGTGGCGGCAACGGCGGCAGGAGCTGTGGCAACGGCCTCTGGAGCCGGTGGCAGTGGCCTGGGCCGGTGAGCCGCCCGTAATAAAGGTGCGGCTTCCCGCCGCGGCGGTTGACGCTGTTTTAGCTGGTCACCTGACGCTGGAAAATGGCGAGCAGCGGCCATACCAATGGCGTGGTGCCGACATGCCGGTAGCCGAGACTGAAGAAATAGAAGGAACACAATATGTGGCCAAGCAACTCCCTCTGCCCGACGGGCTTCCCTGGGGGTACCACCGGTTTACCCTGGAGTTAGCCGGAAGTTGCCGGGAAACCCTCATCATTGCCGCCCCCCATAAAGCCTACCTGCCTTTAGAGGAAAGAGACAACCACATCTGGGGGGCCTTTCTCCCCCTGTATGCCCTGCAAACTCAGCGGAGCTGGGGAAGCGGTGATTTCTCCGACCTGGAGGAGATGATGGCCTGGTGCGCTGAAATCGGGGGCCGGGTGGTAGCCACCTTGCCCCTCCTGCCTACTTTCCTCGGGGATTATGCCTTCGAACCCAGCCCCTATCTTCCGGTGAGCCAGCGGCTCTGGAACGAGTTTTATCTGGATATAACCCGAGTTCCAGAACTAAACAAATGCCCGGCAGCGCAGGCCCTGCTGGCGTCACTGCCGTTTCAGGATGAGATTGAGACCCTGCGCCATTCAGCTTTCGTTGACTACCGCCGCTCAATGGTGTTAAAGCGCCAGATTCTGGAACAACTATGTCAATGCTTGTTCACGGAGTCATCCGACCGTCTTAAAGCGCTTATGCACTTCGCTGAAGCTAATCCCCTGGTAGAGGAATATGCCCGCTTCCGCGCTACCGGTGAAAAACAGGGTGCCGCCTGGCAGTCATGGCCACAGCGACTTAGGGAGGGTATACCCGGAGAGGGCGATTACAACGAAAGAGACCGGCGCTACCACCTATACGTACAGTGGTTAGCCCAACAACAATTCCAGACCCTTTCGGAAACGGCCCGCAAGAATGACTTGCGGCTGTACCTTGACCTGCCCCTCGGCGTCCATCCCGAAGGCTTTGACGCCTGGCGCGAGCGCACCGTATTCGCTCAAGATGTCTCAACAGGGGCACCTCCGGATACCGTCTTTACCAAAGGGCAAAACTGGAGGTTTCCACCTCTGCACCCGGAAAAGATAAGAGAGCATGGCTATCGCTACTTCATTGCCTATCTACGCCATCACCTTCGGTATGCCGGTATCCTCAGGATTGACCACGTGATGGGACTCCACCGTCTCTTCTGGATTCCCCACGGGCTGGAAACTAGCCACGGTGTCTATGTGTGTTACCCCGCCGAGGAACTCTACGCTATCCTGGCCCTTGAGTCCCATCGCCATAAGGCGGTTATAGTCGGCGAGAACCTGGGCACCGTGCCCCCCGGGGTCAGACCGGCTATGGCCCGCCACGGGATTAACAGCCTGTATGTGCTGCATTACGAGCTTGCCTCAAATCCGAAAAAAGCCCTCAGGCGACCGCCCGCCAGTTCCCTGGCCAGCCTCAATACCCATGATATCCCTCCCTTTGCCGCCTTCTGGCAGGGCCTGGATATTAAACAACGGCTGGAGCTGGGGTTTCTGGACAGGGCGGGGGCGCAAAGAGAAGACCGGTACCGCCAGGCCACTAAAAAAGCCCTGGTCAGGTTTTTACAAGAAAAGGGCTTTAAACTGAACAATGTCGATGCCTATTCTGTTCTCAAAGCCTGTCTGGCCTTCCTCAGCAGCAGCCAGGCCCGGGTGGTCCTGGTCAACCTGGAAGACCTGTGGCTGGAGACTCATCCCCAGAACATACCCGGAACCGAGGGCGAATACCCAAACTGGCGGTACAAGGCCCGCTATAATTTTGAGGACTTTTGCCAAATGCCCCAGGTAGTTGATACACTAAGGATGATAGACCATCTTCGAAAGCAAGCGGGTAAAGGCGATTGACCAAAGAAACGAAAAGCCAGTCAAAGCGAGGTCCTAGGTCAAAGGCCAAGAGAGAAACGGTACCGTCCCAATCCGTCCTCCTGACCGGGGATGACCTTTACCTGTTTAATGAAGGTTCCCATTTCCGCCTCTATCGGAAGCTGGGAGCCCACCCAGTCACGATTGACGGTCAGGAAGGAAGCTATTTTGCGGTGTGGGCGCCCGACGCCAGGCAGGTATTCGTTATGGGCGACTTCAACGGCTGGAACAACACCAGCCACCCCCTGTCCTCCCAAGGTCAGTCGGGAATCTGGGGGGGATTTATCCCCGGAGTGACCAGGGGGGCCATCTACAAGTACCATATTGTCTCCCGCTACCGGGGCTACCAGGTGGACAAGGCAGACCCATTCGCTTTTTACAGCGAGATACCGCCCAAGACCGGCTCCGTCGTCTGGGATACGGAGTATAGCTGGGGAGACAAGGACTGGATGGGGAAAAGACGTAAGTACAATGCGCTGGATGCCCCGATTGCCATCTACGAGGTACACCTCGGCTCCTGGAGGAGGGCGCCCGAAGAAGGAAACCGTCCCCTCAACTACCGGGAGCTGGCGCCTATGCTCGCCGAATACGTAAATCAAATGGGATTTACCCATGTAGAGTTCCTCCCGGTGATGGAGCACCCCTTTTCCGGCTCCTGGGGCTATCAGACTACAGGGTACTTTGCCCCTACCAGCCGCTTCGGCACGCCGCAGGACTTCATGTATCTGGTCGACTACCTGCACCAGCACAACATCGGGGTAATCCTGGACTGGGTACCCTCGCATTTTCCCACCGATGAGCATGGACTCGGCTTCTTCGATGGCACCCACCTCTATGAGCATGCCTACCCCCAGAAGGGATTCCACCCCGACTGGACCAGCTTTATCTTTAACTACGGGCGGAACGAAGTGCGAAACTTCCTCCTCAGCAGCGCCCTCTTCTGGCTGGACAAATACCACGCGGACGGGCTGCGCGTGGACGGCGTCGCCTCCATGCTTTATCTGGACTACTCCCGGAAGGAAGGCGAATGGATGCCTAACGAGTACGGGGGCAGGGAAAACCTGGAGGCCATGGATTTCCTGCGGCGCTTCAACGAGGAGGTCTACCGGAACTATCCCGATGTGCAGACTATCGCCGAAGAGTCCACCGCCTGGCCAATGGTCTCCCGACCGACTTATGTGGGCGGTCTGGGCTTTGGCATAAAATGGGACATGGGATGGATGCACGATACGCTGAAATACATGTCCCAAGACCCCGTTTTCCGAAAATACCACCAGAACGATTTGACCTTTCGCATGCTCTATGCTTTCACGGAAAACTTCGTCCTGCCCCTCTCCCACGATGAGGTGGCCCACGGCAAGGGTTCCCTCTTGGGCAAGATGCCCGGTGACGACTGGCAGAAGTTCGCCAACCTGCGGCTTCTTCTGGGCTACATGTACGCCCAGCCGGGGAAGAAGCTGCTCTTCATGGGGGGGGAGTTGGGACAGTGGCGGGAATGGCATCATGACGAGAGCCTGGACTGGCACCTGCTCCAGTACCAGCGCCATGCTGAGCTGCAGAGATGGGTTGAGGATTTGAACCGGCTCTACCGGAGCCAGCCGGCGCTCTATGAGTTCGATTGTGACCCAAATGGCTTTGGATGGATTGACTGCATTGATGCTGACGATAGCATCATCAGCTTCATCCGCAAAGGTAGCTCAACAGGTGGTATTGTGCTTGCCGTTGGCAACTTTACCCCGGTGCCCCGCTACAACTACCGGGTGGGTGTCCCGCGAGGGGGTTTCTGGAAGGAACTTCTAAACAGCGATGCCATGGACTACGGGGGCAGCGGACAGGGAAACTTGGGTGGGGTCGAGGCAGCCAAAATCCAATTGTATAATCGCCCCTACTCTCTTAACCTTACCCTACCACCTCTGTCCATCCTGTTCCTCATGAGCGAAGGCGAGAAACAAAAGGCCGAATCGTGACAATTTATGCCTATTGCGGGTGGTCGGTAGGACAGGAAGGGTAGGCAGGGGCGAGTATCATGGCTAGCCGAGTACTCCCCGGTAAACCGTACCCGTTAGGAGCCACCTGGGACGGGAATGGCGTTAACTTTGCCCTTTATTCCGAGGCGGCAACCGGAGTCGAGCTCTGTTTATTTGACGATTCGGGCCAGCAGTGGGAAAGTATCCCCTTCACTGAAATCACCGGCCATGTCTGGCACGTCTATCTGCCAGATACTCTTCCCGGGCAGCTATACGGCTACCGCGTGCACGGGCCTTATAAGCCGGCCGCTGGCCAAAGGTTCAATCCGGCCAAACTGTTGATAGACCCCTACGCTAAGGCAATCTCGGGCAAGGTGAACTGGCAGGCACCTGTGTTCGGCTATCAGCGGGGAAGCAGGGACGGCGACCTTTCCCGTGATGACAATGATGATGCCTGGGGAATGCCGAAATGTGTGGTAGTGGACCCCTACTTTGACTGGCAGGATGATGCGCCGCCAGCTATCCCCTGGCATCGGACAGTAATCTACGAAACCCACGTCAGGGGGTTTACCATCCGCCATCCGGCACTGGAGGCAAAAGTGCGCGGCAGCTACGCCGGGCTGGTCTCGCCGCCAATGCTTGATTATTTAAGGAACCTCGGTATTACCGCGGTGGAGCTGATGCCGGTACATGATTTTCTTGGTACCAAAAGCCTGGCTGACCGCGGGCTATCTAACTACTGGGGTTACAATACCACCAACTTTTTTTCACCGAGCGCCAACTATTCTAGTTCTGGAGATAGAGGCGGGCAGGTAAAAGAGTTCAAAACAATGGTGAAGAGGCTGCACTCGGCCGGTATTGAAGTCATTCTGGACGTCGTCTACAACCATACCTCGGAAGGCGATGAGCTTGGCCCGATCCTGAGCTTCAGAGGAATTGATAACCTGACCTACTACCGCCTTGAGCCGGGCCGGGAGCGTTACTATGTGGACTATACC
>Ga0307425_1001602_pt1 | contig 13372 bp, 16 predicted proteins | sample SalMarWE160330MG_FD_202152 | JGI IMG/M metagenome (GOLD analysis project Ga0307425, IMG submission 202152) | Salt marsh sediment microbial communities from the Plum Island Ecosystem LTER, Massachusetts, United States - WE1603-30 | ecosystem: Environmental > Aquatic > Marine > Intertidal zone >... | reverse complement strand
AGCGGCGAAATCAACCAGATCCCTTACTAGTTACAACCAGTTAGTATCGGGGCAGGGGAAAGACCTCCCCTGCCCCGAAGGTACCCCCCGGCCTTTCCTTAAAATATAATACCTGTCCCAGACCCGGCCACTATGCAAATAGCGCCGGGTTTTCCCCTATAATCACGGCGCGGAGATTTGAAATGACCTTAACGAGATGGCACAGCATGGCCATCGCCTGGTTCCTGGCCCTGGTGGCCGGGCTCATCATCGGGGCGGCCTTTATGCTCAGCAGCCCGGCTACCACCAGATACTACATCACCGAGGTCAACGCGGATTCCCGCTATTACCAGACGGTGGCAGTCATCTACGAAGGTCTGGCCGAATACTACGATGCCAGCGACGCCACGGAGCTGGCCGCGGACTGCCGCGCCCAGGCCGATTATTACCATGCCGTGGCCGCCGGAGAACTCGCCCCGCCGGAAACGCCCACCGGGTCTACCCTGCCCTGAAGCCCCACCCGCGCCCCAGCCGGGCTAAGCCTGGAACTCGTTTCTATAACTTATTCCTATAACTTATTTATGGTGCCGGGCACCAGATTGCCGGCGCCCAAAAGAACGGGCGGGCAGCCTCAGGGCTGCCCGCCCGCGTGTTACTGGCTCTAGTAAGCCCGGGAGGTTACGGCGAGTATATCGTCGTACCTTCTTCGACGCTCACCGGCAGGGCGAACTCGTCGAAGGTCAGCGTCGACGTGCAGACGGCCGGTCCGGCGGAGGCGGCGCGGACGCCGACAGTGAACTGCATGGTCTGCCCGGCGTTCAGCGTGGAGGAGCCGTTGAAGGTTACCTGGTTGCCGGAGACGCTGTAGACCAGTGGCCCGCTGGCAGTGACGAAGGTGACCTGGGACGGTAAGGTTACCACCAGCTTCAGGTTGTGCGCATTAATCTCGCCCTGGTTCTTCACGGTTATCTGGTAGGTTGTCTGGCCGCCGACGGCCACCGGGTCGATGGTATCGGTTAGCTGCATGGTCATGCCGGGTTCACCCACCACGAGGCCCGTGGCCGAGGCCGAGGCGGAAACGCCCTCGGCGGTGGTAACGCTGGCCGGGTTGGTGAAGCTGCCGATGGCGTTACCCTGGCAGACCAACGATATCTGGCGCGTCTGGCCGACGCTGATGTTGGCAATCGTCCAGGTCAGCGTCCGTCCGCTGACGGTGGCCGCTGGGCTGGAGGACTGGTAGGTCAGGTTGGTCGGCAGCGTGTCGGTGACGACCACGTTGGTCAGGTCGGTCTCGCCGGTGTTCTCCACGGTGATGAAGAACGTGCCGTTGGTGCGCAGGTAGATAGTGGCCGGCCCGGTCTTGGTGATGTCGACATCGGGCACAAGCTCCCTCTTGATGGTAGTTACCACCGAAGCCGCCACCTGCGAGGCGTTATCGGCGACGGCCCGCGCCGTATTGGTGCAGCTGCCGACGACACTCGCCTTCAGGGTGATGGTAACGACCCTGCTGGTGCCGGCGGCCAGGTCGCCGATGTTCCAGGTGGCGGTGCTGCCGCTGACGGTGGCCGCCGGGCTGGAGGACTGGTAGGTCATGCAGCTCGGGATGAGGTCGGTTACCACGGTATTGTCGGCGTCGATGTTGCCGTTGTTGGTGACGGTGATGGTGTACTGGGCGTTATCGCCCTCGGTCACCTCGGCCGGGCCGGTCTTGGTGATGGCCAGGACGGCCTCGCCGTAGATTTCCGTGGTGGCTGTGTCCTCATCGCTGATGCCCTCGGCGCTGCTCACCCGGACAACGTCAGTCCAGGTGCCCGCCTGGGCGGCCTTGAAGCGGACGATGACAGTATAGGTCTTGGTCGGCGCCAGGCTGGCGGTATTCCAGGTAACGGTGCTGCCGCTCTGGGTGCCGGAGGGCGTCGAGCTTACGTAGGTCAAACCGGCCGGGAAGGTATCCACGATACTGAGCGAGGTAGCCGTCTCGTCGCCGGTGTTCTCAACGACGATGGTGTATTCGATGGTCTGGCCCAGCTCCTCGCGGTCGGGGCCGGTCTTGGTGATGGCCAGGGCCGGGGCCTGCCAGGTCTTCTTGACGTCGTGGTTGAACATCACGGAGCCGGTAGCGCCCAGCACTTCGATGCGGACGGTGTTCTCACCGCCGACGGCGGTTACCTGCTCCAGCGTGACCGAAGCCTTGCCGTTGGCATCGGTGGCGTTCTGCTCGTTATTGGTGCCGGACGATTTGAATCTGGCGTTGGGGTCGTCGTCCGTAATCGACCAGCGGACATCAATACCGGGCAGCGGCGTGCCGTCCACCTGGGAGACGGTCACTTCAAAGACGTGCTCGGTGCCAATCTTGTTGATGGCGTCCACCGGCCAGGTCACCTGGATATCCTCCCAGTGCTTGGTGGCGAAGACCTTGTGCTGGGACGCATCGGTGATGCCGGGTACGTAGGCAATAACATCGGTATCGCCGGGACGCGTGGCGGTAATCGTCAGCGTCGCTTGTCCGTGGGAGTCCGTCCGGGCGACGGCGCGGGTGTTGCTGACCTCAATGGAGTTACTGGCGTCAACGATGGTGCCCACCATGTCCGGGAAGAAGGGCAGTATCCACTGCACCTCGGTGCTGGCCACGGGGACGCCGCCGGCGTCCTTAACCGTGGCCGTAAAGGTGTGCTGCGTCTTTACCGGATTGTAGGCCTCTATGGGGGTAATCGTTACCGATGCCGGCACGGTTACCGCCGCGGCCCCCGTTACGCCCACACCGTTAGTCAGGGTCAAGCCGCTGGCCAGCCCGATTAGCGGAATCAGGCACAGCAAAATTATCCAGCGCGTCTTGTTCATGTGCAATCTCATTTTCCTACCTCCTGATAGTAGTTTGGAGACATATAAATACCGGGGCGCGCTGAGCGCGCCGCCAGTATTCCGCCAGGTCTCCTTTTCACCTTATCTGATTGTTAGCATTTGTCCCTAGGTTTGTCAATTTGACAAAACATCCATTGCTCACTATATCTATAACTTAGTTACAAACATATTTACTAGAATAAACGACCATACCCGCTAAAAAGTTAGCCAATTGGGGGCACACTACGGGCTAAGCCGCGGCGCTGAAATAGGTAATAAGGTTGGCCAGCGTCAGGTAAGTCCCCACCACGCAGAGGATAAGCGGTATCAGCCAGCCGTACTTCCAGACAAAGTAATAGGAGAAAAAGAACGCGACGCCCAGCACCAGCGTCTTCATGGCCACCAGTCCCCAGATATAGGCGCCGACCTCCCCGGCGGCCAGGACGGCGGTCAGGCTATCGGCTACGCCGAAGATGAGGATGGCCGCTACCCACAGGCCCACCGGCATGCCTATCCACAGGTCGGTGGCCGGCAGGACGGTCTCCGGCTCCGGCGCCGGCTCGTAGTAGCGCTGCCGGGGTCGGGGTTGCGGGCGCGGGCGCGGCTGCCAGCGCATCCGGTCAACGTAGCGGCGGATAAAGGCGGACCTGGATAAAAGGCGCAGGGCGCCGGTCACGTCCTCGTGATAGCGTTCCAGCTCCTCGTGAGTGACGCCGTCTCTCGGCCTGGTGACGGCCTCTCGCTGTCCAGTGACGGCATCCCTCGGCCTGGATAAAGTACTTACAGCCATACCCCGGTCACCTCCAAACGCTCCTCCGTTCTCCGAATACCTATCATAAACACTTTTTGGGAAAAAGGCAAGCCCCCGCGGGAAACTGCCCGCTAAACGAAGCTGGCGGGAGCGCATGGGAGTCGAACCCACCGAAGACACTCTTCATGCCCCCCAACGGATTTGAAGTCCGCGAAGCCCACCGGGACTCATCCGCTCCCTCTGCCGCCTCAAGTATAGCGTACCGGCTCGGCGCCAGCAAGACGGCTCTTAAGCATTTTGGGTTTCGGTCGCGGCGGCGGCCTGCTGCCGGCGGCGGTAGGCGACCCTGGCCAGGATGATGCTCATCTCGTAGAGGAGGATGAGGGGGACAGCCAGCAGGCACTGGGTAATGGGGTCGGGCGGGGTAACCGCCGCGGCCACGATGAAGGCCAGGATAATGGCGATGGAGCGCTTGCCGGAGAGCCACTCTGGCTTGAGCACGCCGATACGGGCCAGAAAAGTGGAGACGACCGGCATCTCGAAGACGAGGCCCGTCAGCAGCAGCAGCTTGGAGAGAAAGCCGATGTAGTTGCTGATGCGGGGCAGCATCTCGGCGATATTGGAGCCGAAGTTGTAGAGGAACCAGATAGTCCAGGGGGCCAGCACGAAATAGCCGAAGACCACCCCGCCGATAAACATGAGCGATACCCAGGGGATGATGAGGTAGACCATCCGTTTCTCGCGGGGAGTGAGGGCCGGGGCCACGAACAGGATGCCCTGGTAGACGAGGAAGGGCATGGCCAGGATGATGCCGCCGACGAAGCTGACCAGCATGATGGAGCTCATGCGCTCCGTCATGTCGATGGCGGTAAAGCCGATGCCGGCGGCGGGGTAGCGCAGGATATAGAAAATCCAGTCGTAGAAGATAAAGCAGATGATAACGCCGGCAGCGACGGCGATGGCGCTCCAGATGAGGCGACGGCGCAGCTCGCGGAAGTGCCCGAGCAGGGTTAGCCTGGGTTCGCCTTCACTCATTTTGCCGGCGGGGCCTCTCCCGGATTGGGGGGCGTCTGAGGGGGTTTGGGGTTAGCTGGCCGGTCTTTTCCCAGCTGCAGGGCGGGTTTTTTAGCTTCCGGCGGCGGGGCGGTTTTATCAGGTTCTTGGGGGGAAGAGGCGGCGGTCTTGTCCTCGGAGGCGTTCAGCTCGCGGGAGACGGCCGTGGTGAGGTCGGCGCTGGCCTTGCGGATGGCGCGCACGGCCTTGCCCAGCTTGCGGGCAAACTCCGGTATCTTGCCCGGCCCCAGCACAATCAGGGCCACGACAATGATGAGCACTATCTCCCAGATGCCTATGCCTGAAAATCCCATCCCTCACCTGCGGCGGCATGATAATAACGTCAACGGGGGTCGGGTGGCGACCCGCCTCTAGGCGGCCTTCTTTTTAGTGGTCGTCTTTTTCTTGGCCTTGGCGGGTTTTTCCTCTTCTTCCTCCTCTTCCTCGTCCTCGTCTTTCTCGCCGGACTGACCCTTGCGGAAGGAGCGCAGCCCCCGACCGACGGCGTTGCCCACCTGGGGCAGCTTGCCGACCCCGAAGACGATAAGGATAATCACCAGAATGAGAACGATTTCCCAGACTCCGAATCCACGACCGAACATCCGCGATACCTCCTCGCCGAGTATTAAATATGCTTAATCGGGCTTAAAATAACATTATACTCGCGCCGGGCGCGCTTGTCCACGAAGACCGCTTCAGGCCGCCCCTATCTCGCCGAGGACAACCCGGACGATTTCCGGCAGCCGCGCCTTAAGCCGTTCGGACAGCTCCGTCCCCCAGTCTATCTCGGCGGGCTCCACCCCGATGATGACCACCTCATCCGGCAGAGCACCGGACATCTCCATGAGGCGCAGGTTGGGCAGCACCCCCAGCTGGTGGGCCGAGGTCAGGTCGGCGCGCGCGTCGTTCAGGTCTTCGGGGCGGAAGCGGTAAACGGCCCCCGGCTCGCCGCCGGCCCTGGCGGCGTCGACGATGATGAGCTTGTCGCCGGCGCGGGTATAGGCGATGATGTCCGGCGACGTCCCCCCGTCGATGAGGCGCACGTCCGGGGGCAGGTCGCATTCCTGGAGGGCCTTGACGGCGTGGATGCCGACGCCTTCGTCTTTCATGAGCAGGTTGCCCACGCCGACGACGACGACGCGGGGCGGGGTCTCTCCCGGGGACGGTTCAGAGTTCGTCATTTCTAGCATATCCGCGGCAAAAGCTCGCCGACGGGCACGTCAATAATACGGCTGGCCCCCATAGCCGTGCGCATTACCACGCGGCCGGGGTGCTCGCCGACCACCTCGCCGATGACGGCGGCGTTCTGGCCGTATTTATTCTTTTTCATGGCGGCCAGTATTTTATCCGCATCCTGTGGGGCCACGGCGGCGACCAGCTTGCCCTCGTTGGCGATGTAGAGCGGGTCGAGGCCGAGCAGCTCGCCGGCGGCGGCGACCGCCGCGGCCACGGGAATTTTATCTTCTTCAATAATAATGCCGACGCCGGAGCCGGCGGCGAAGTCGTTGAGCGTCGTGGCCAGTCCGCCGCGAGTCGGGTCGCGCAGGGCGTGGATATTCTTTGATGCCGCCAGCATGGCGGCCACCAAACCGCCGAGGGGGGCGCAGTCGCTAGGGACGGGGGTGCGGAAGGCCAGCCCCTCGCGCTTACTCAGCACGGCGATGCCGTGGTCGCCGATGGTGCCGCTGAGGATAATCCTGTCGCCGTGGCGGGCGTTGGCGGCGGAGATGTTCACCCCTTCCGGCACGATGCCGACGCCGGCGGTGTTGATGAAGAGCTTATCGGCGCTGCCCTGGTTGACTACCTTGGTATCGCCGGTGACGATTTTCACCCCGGCCTCGGCGGCGGCTTTACGGATGGAGGCGAGGATTTTTTTCAGGTCGGCCACGGGCAGCCCCTCTTCGATAATAAAGGCCAGGCTCAGGTAGAGCGGGCGGGCGCCGCTCATGGCCAGGTCGTTGACGGTGCCGCAGACGGCCAGCTTACCGATGTCTCCGCCGGGGAAGAAGATGGGGTTGACGGTATAGCTGTCGGTGGTGAAGGCCAGCCGCCCGCTGACTTCGAAGACGGCGGCGTCGTCCAGCCTTTCCAGGATGGGGTTGGTCAGATCGGGCAGGAAGCTCTTAATCAAGTCCTGGCTGAGCTGCCCGCCGCTGCCGTGGGCCAGCAGGATTTTATCTTCGGTCATAACGGTTTAGTAACCTCTCCCCCTGTGTCCCCCTCTCCTGACGAGGCGTGCCGCAGGAGAGGGGGAATTATTTACATTGAGGGGCTGCGCCCCTCAAACTCCCCCAATTTTGTCCCCTTTCAAATCATCGTCCCCGTACTGATAATAAGTCGCGCAGGAGCCCTCGGCGGAGACCATGCACGGCCCGACGGGATTCTGCGGCGTGCAGACCCGCCGGAAGAGCCTGCATTCCAGGGGCGTGCTCACCCCACGCAGGATGGCCCCGCAGAGGCACCCTTGCGGCTCCACGGCCGGGCCGGGGTCAATTTCAAAGTTCTTCTCGGCGTCGTAATGCTCGTATTCGGGCCGCAGGCTCAGGCCGCTCCCCGGCACGCGCCCGATGCCGCGCCAGTTGGCGTCGCTGGCCTCAAAGACCCGCTCCATGAGCTTGATGGCCGCCGGGTTCCCCTCCGGGCGGACGCCGCGGCGGTAGGCGATGGCGATTTCCGGCTGCCCGCTTTCTATCTGCTCGACGAGCATATCCACCGCCAGCAGGATGTCCAGCGGCTCGAATCCGGCCACCGCCCCGGCGATGCCGTAGTCGCTGGCGAGGAAGTCGTAAGGCCGCGAGCCGATGACGGCGCTGACGTGGCCGGGGCAGATGATGCCCTCCAGCGCCACCTCGCCCCGGTCGAGGATGGCCCGCATGATGGGCGGGCATACTTTATGTAAAGACTGCACGTAGTAGTTTTTAAGCCCCTCGGCCTCGGCCTGCAAGATTGAGGCGGCGATGGTGGGGGCGGTCGTCTCGAAGCCGATGCCGATGAAGCAGACCTTTTTGCCCGGATTAGCGCGGGCGATGGCCAGGGCGTCCTGCGCCGAGTAGACAACGCGCACGTCGGCTCCTTCGGCCTTGGCCTGCTGGAGGCTGGTACGGCTGCCCGGCACCCTTATCATGTCGCCGAAGCTCGTTACGATGACGCCGGGCGTGACGGCCAGGGCGATGGCCTTGTCCAGGTCGGCGGCGGCGGTAACGCAGACGGGGCAGCCGGGGCCGGAGAGCATCTTGATGTTGGCTGGCAAGAGCTGGCGCAGGCCGTTTTTGAAGATGGCCACGGTGTGGCCGCCGCAGAACTCCATGAGGCGGGCGGGCTTGCGGGAGCGGCGGTGAATCCGCTCCAGGAGCCTTTTACCCAGCTCCGGGTCGCGGAACTCTTTAGAGAATTTCAAGTGGCCTCCCCCAGTTCCTTGAGCAGCTTTAAGGTCTCCTCGGCCTCGGCGGCGTCGATGATGGAGATGGCGTAGCCGGTGTGCAGCAGCACGTAATCGCCGACGCGCGCGTCGGGGGTAAGCTGGAGGCTCACCTCGCGCGAGATGCCGTCAATGTCCACCTCGGCCTGCTGGCCGTCAACCGTCTTGATTAAGGCCGGTACGGCGAGACACATCGTTACTTACCCCCGCCCTTTATCTCCCGCCCGACCTTGAAGGCGTCGGCGAAGGCCTCGCCGATGGTGTGGTACTTGGCGGGGACGAAGGCGAAAGGCCGGACTTTAGTGATATCCGGCTTGCCATCAGTGAGGCAGTCCTCGGCGAAATGCACCTCTGTAATCTTGCCGACGACGAGGTGGTGGCTGCCCAGGTTGAGGATGTGCAGTACCTCGCACTCCAGGTTGACGGGGCACTGCTCGATGAGCGGGGCGGCCGGCGTCGCGCCGTAGAAGACCTTGAAGCCGCAGTCTTTCACCTTGTCGGCCTTAGCGCCGGAGACCAGCCCGCAGTAATCGGTCTCCTTCACCAGGTCGACCGAGGGGATGTTGACCGAGAAGACGCGGTTCTGGTAGATACCCTTGAGGCTGTGGCGCTGGGGCTGCAGGCCGACGGTAACGCAGGGCGGGCTGCCGGCGGCCACGCCCGTCCAGGCCACGGCGGCGAAATCGGGCTTACCGTCCACCAGCGCCCCCACCAGGACGGTGGGGTGCGGCCAGATTATCGGCTGGGCGCCGAGCTTTTTCTTTTTCATTTCTTCACTCCTTTTGATGGGCGGCTATTACCACCTGCCCCAGCGAGATGCCGCCGTCGTTGGGGGGCACCTGCCGGTGAGTATATACCGTGAAGCCGGCGGACTCAAGCCGCCGGGCGGCCTGCGCCGCCAGCAGCCGGTTCTGGAAGACCCCGCCGCTGAGGGCCGTAGCTTTCAGGCTGGTCTGGACGGATATTTTCTGACATACTTCAACTATCATCCCGGCGATGGTGTTGTGGAAGCGGGCGGCGATGACGGCCTGAGAGGTTTTATGCTTGATATCCTCAAGCACGGCGGCCAGCAAATCTCGCACCCTGATTATAATCGTATCATCTTCTTCGGCCAGGGCGAACGGGTAGGCGCCGGTCTCGCCGGGGGCGTCATCGGCATGCATTTCCAGCTCGATGGCCGCCTGCGCCTCGTACTCGATAACGGGCCGGATGCCGGTCAGGGCCGCCACGGCGTCGAAGAGCCGCCCCATTGAGGAGGTCAGCGGGGTATTGATGCCTTTTTTGACCTGGGTGCGGATGATAGCAACCTCATCGCTATAGACCTTAGTTATAGAACTATGTTCTATAGCTTCCTCCAGACCCAGCGCCAAGAGATACCCAAGGGCGGCGCGGTAGGGCCGCCGGATGGCCTGCGCCCCGCCGGGGAGGGGCAGGTATTCCAGGTGGGCGGTGCGGCGATAACTGACGTAATCGGCCACCAGAAACTCGCCGCCCCAGATGCGCCCGTCGGGGCCGTAGCCGGTGCCGTCCAGACTCACCCCGATGACCGGGCCGCTGACGCCGCAATCGGCCAGGCAGGAGGCGACGTGGGCATGGTGGTGCTGCACGGGGACGAGCTTCAGCCCGTCATCGGCGGCGGACAGCTCTCTGGCGTATTTCGTCGGCAGGTAGTCGGGGTGCATATCGTGGGCGATAATCTCCGGCGCGATGCGGAAGAGCCTTTGATAAAGCCCGATGGTGTCCTTGAAATGCTCCAGCGTCTCCAGGTTCTCCATGTCGCCGATATGCTGGCTGACGAAGGCGAAGTTATCGCGCGTCAGGCAGAAGGTGTTTTTCTCCTCGGCGCCGACGCCCAGTATCTGGCGGCTCGGGTAGTTCAGGCGGACGGGATGGGGCGCGTAGCCGCGGGCGCGGCGGGTAAAGCGGGGCGTATCCCCCGCGACGAGCATGACGCTGTCGTCGTAGCGGGCGTAGATGTCGCGGTTGTGGCGCAGGAAACAGTCGGCGATGCCGCCGAGCCTTGCTACCGCCTCGTCGTTATCGCGGGCGATGGGCTCCTCGCTGAGATTGCCGGAGGTCATCACCAGCGGGCGGCCCGCGGCGCGCAGGAGCAGGTGGTGGAGGGGGGTGTAGGGGAGCATCACCCCCAGGTATTTCAGTCCCGGCGCCACCGACGCCGCCACCGTGGACTCCGGCTTCCAGCGCAGCAGCACGATGGGGCTGCCGGGAGAAGCGAGCAAGTCGGCCTCGGCATCACTCACTTCGCAGTGTCGGCGGACTTCCTCCAATGTGGTCAGCATCACCGCCAGGGGCTTGGCGGGGCGGTGCTTGCGCCGCCGCAGGCGGGCGACGGCCTTGTCGCTGGCGGCGTCGCCGGCCAGCAAATATCCCCCCAGACCCTTGACCGCCACGATTTTACCGGCCTTGAGCAAATCGGCAGTCCTGGCGATAACATCGTCGCAGGCTAGCGGATTTCCCTGGGCGTCGCAAAGCTCCAGCCGCGGCCCGCAGACGGGGCAGGCGTTGGGCTGGGCGTGGAAGCGGCGGTCGGCGGGGTCGTCGTACTCCTTGCGGCAAGCCGGGCACATCTCAAAGACGCGCATGGTGGTGTTGGGGCGGTCGTAAGGAATATCGGCGATGATGGTAAAGCGCGGGCCGCAATTGGTGCAGTTGGTAAAAGCGTAGCCGTAGCGGCGATCGGCGGGGTCTAAAATCTCATGGAGGCAGTCGGGGCAGGTGGCGATGTCCGGCGAGACCAGCTGGTAGCGGCCCGGCTCGGGGACACTATCCCGTATCTCGAACTTATCGTAGCCAACGGGTTCGCCCGCCTCGCAGGTTATCTCCTCAATGTGTGCCACCGGCGGGGCCTCGCGCTCCAGGTCACGGCGGAAGCGCGTGATAGCGGCCGGCTCGCCCTCCACCTCGATGCGCACCGCCCCGGAGGCGTTGAGCACCCAGCCCTTGAGGTTATGGCGGGCGGCCAGCTGGTAGACGAAGGGGCGGAAGCCGACGCCCTGCACCACGCCCCGGACGCTGAGGCGGGCCAGACTGAGGGTGGATGTCCTGGCCATGATATTAACCGCCCTTTTTGCCCCGGACGGCGGCCGTAAGCCAGGCGTACCAGTCGTCCAGGCCGGCGCCGGTCTTGCAGGAGACGGGGAAGATAACCACGTCCGGGTTGAGGCCGGTAACGGTCTGGCGAAAGGCGGCGTCGTCAAAGTCCAGGTGCGGGGTGAGGTCGGTCTTGTTGAGGACGACCACGTCGCTATCGGCGAACATGGCGGGGTACTTGAGGGGCTTGTCGTCGCCCTCCGGGGTGGAGGCAATCATGACGCGCCTGTCCTCGCCCAGGACGAAGGCGTTGGGGCAGATGAGGTTGCCGACGTTCTCGATGAAGAGCAGGTCGATGGCGTCCAGCGGCAGGCCGTTGAGGGCGTACTCCACCATGTTGGCGTCCAGGTGGCAGCCGCCGGCGGTGTTAATCTGGATGACGGGGATGCCCAGGGCGTTGATTTTATCGGCGTCGACGCTGGAGGCCACGTCCCCCTCGATGACGCCGATTCTCATTTTATCCTTGAGATTATTGATAGTGTTCATGATGAGGGACGTCTTGCCCGCCCCCGGCGAGGCCATGATGTTGACGGTGAAAACGGCGCCTTTGTCCAGTCGCGCTTTGTTGGCCCCGGCCTTGTCCTCGTTGGCGCTTAAAATATCCTCGCCCACCTTGATGACTTTAACGCTCATTTACTCCACCTCGATACTTTCCAGATAGCATTCCCGCCCGGCGACTATCTCCAGGCCAATCTCGCTGCAGTCCGGGCAGGCCCAGGAGCCGTCCTGCGGGGTATAGACTTTATCGCACTTGTTACAGCGCAGCTGCGTCGGTATCGTCTCGTAAGCCAGCTCCGCCCCGCTGGCGATGGTGTCGCGGCTGAGCAGGTCGAAGTAGAGCCGGACGCACTCACCGACGATGCCGGATATCTCTCCCAGCACCAGGTTGACGCGGGTGATGCGGGCGGCGTTGGCCTCGCCGGCCTTCTCCAGCGCCAGCGCCAGCAGGCTCTCGGTCACGCTGTATTCGTGCATGATAACTGCGGTGCGCCCGGAGTGATGAGCGAGTTCCAGTACGTTGGGGCACCGCTATCATTATAGAGGAGAGCGAGAGAGGGGGCAAATATCCAACTTGTCATTGCGAGCGCAGCGAAGCAATCTGACCACCCCACGACCACCCCTCGTTGGTTATCTATTCCCACCCAGGCCACCCTGGGGCATCCATGGCTTAACCCGTAATTCTCTTGTCCGCCCTGGTTTTAGTGCGCTATACTGGATGATTATGGTCGGCAGACACGTCCTCGTCTGGGGGCCCGCCTCCTCCGGCAAGACCACCCTGGCCAAATTTATCGCCCAACATATCGGCGTCCCCCACGTCGAGCTGGACGCCGTCTTCTGGCAGGCGGACTGGGTGGAAAATCCGGCGGAGGAGTTCCGCGCCGACGTCGCCGCCGTTCTCGCCAAACACCCCGGCGGCTGGGTGATAGACGGCAACTACGGGCGCATCAAAGACCTGGTGCTGCCCCGGGCGGATACGGTCGTCTGGCTCCGGCTGCCCCTGCGCACCGTCTTCGGGAGGGTATTTCGGCGTACCGTCGGGCGCATTATTTCGCGGGAGCCGCTCTGGGGCAACAATTACGAGACCTGGGGCAAGGCGTTCTTCAGCCGCGATTCGCTGCTTTTTTACATCGTCAAGAACTGGCGCCGCCACGTCCGCAAGACCCGCCAGGAGATAGCCGCCATACCCCACCACGCCGAAATCATCGAGCTGCGCTCCCCACGAGAGGTGGATAATTTTATCGCCAATCTGGAAGCCGTAAAATAGACAGGCGGCAATTTCCAGCATCTGACTGATTTACTTATGTCTCCTGCTGTGCTATAATTCACCTGTATAATTTAGAAATATTATATGGTGGGAGTAGTGTAACTTGGATACCCAGCAAAAGACCGAAATCATCACCACGTATCAGGCTCGCGAGGGCGATACCGGCTCCACGGAGGTACAGGTAGCCCTGCTCACCGAGCGCATCAAACAGCTAACCACGCATATGGCAGCCAACCGTAAAGACTTTCATACCCAGCGGGGCCTGCTCAAGCTTGTCGGGAAGCGGCGAAGGCTTTTGGCTTATCTCAGCCGGGAGGATGTCGGGCGGTATAATCAATTGATCAAGAGGCTGGGGCTGCGCAAATAAAAGCCTTTTGGAGAGAGAGAGTAATCTTTTGGAACCTAAATCATTCCGTTGCGACATTGGTGGTCGTGAGCTCGTCATTGAGACCGG
>Ga0307425_1001601_pt1 | contig 13373 bp, 8 predicted proteins | sample SalMarWE160330MG_FD_202152 | JGI IMG/M metagenome (GOLD analysis project Ga0307425, IMG submission 202152) | Salt marsh sediment microbial communities from the Plum Island Ecosystem LTER, Massachusetts, United States - WE1603-30 | ecosystem: Environmental > Aquatic > Marine > Intertidal zone >... | reverse complement strand
CCTCGCACGTGCCGAAGCGATCGTGGAGGACGGCCTGGGGGCCGTCTATCCTGCCGCGGTGCTGCTCGTGGCCCGGGGTAGTCGCGTCGCCGTGCATCGTGCTTTCGGGTACCTCAATCCCGAGAGCAAGCAGCAGCCGGCACGGGTGGAGAGCCTGTTCGACCTGGCATCGGTCAGCAAGCTATTCACGGCGACGGCGTTCGTGATGCTGGTCGAGGCAGGCCGTGTCGCGCTCGACACGCCCGTAGCCCAGATCCTCCCCGCTTTCGCAGGCGTGCGGCGGATCGGGGCGACCCAAGACCCGCAGACGCAGGAGACCGTGCCGCCTGACCCCGCCTACGCCGGGCACAGCGTGGACGTGAGCCAGGTCACCTTCTGGCACCTGCTGACCCATACCTCGGGCCTACCTGCCTGGCGCAGCCTGTACCGGGAAGGCGGTACAGAGGGCCACGTGCCGCTTCCTCACCAAGTCTCGGCTGCACAGCGCGCCCGTCGCATCGCTGCCATCTATAGCTGCGATTTCGCCTACCCGCCTGGGCAGCGCACCGTGTACAGCGACCTGGGGCTGATCCTGCTCGGTGAGGCGGCCGCACGCCTGGCTGGCACACCGCTCGACGCCTGCCTGCAGCAGTCGGTCCTCGACCCCCTCGGGCTCGCGCACGCGACCTACAACCCACTCGCGCGCCAGGTGCCCCCAGAGCGGATCGTTCCCACTGAGGTCTGTGCCTGGCGCGGGCGACGCTGTCGCGGCGAGGTGCACGACGAGAACGCCGCCAGTTTGGGGGGCGTGGCGGGCCACGCCGGCCTCTTTGCCACGGCATGGGAGGTCGCCGTGCTGGCCCAGACCTACCTGAACGGGGGCCGGTATGGTACGGCACGGATCCTCTCCGCCCAGACCGTGTCCGAGATGACCCGCCAGCAAGTCAATCTGGAGGATAATCCGCGCGGCCTGGGATGGCTGCTTCGCTCAGCGAGCGGCTCCAGCTCGGGCCGCTGGTTCGGGCCGCGCAGCTATGGGCACACGGGCTATACCGGGACGTCGGTCTGGGTCGACCCGGACCGCGAGCTGGTGGTCGTGCTTCTTTCCAACCGCGTCTACGATGGACGTGCCCCGAGCGGCATCGCCGCGCTGCGCCCGCGATTGCACGACGCCGTCATAGAGGCCGTACAATGAACGTGTTGGGCCTGATGTCGGGCACCTCTGCCGACGGCGTCGACGCTGCCATCGTCACCGTCGACGGCGCGCCGCCCGACCTGGCGGTGTGCATGCGCTCCTTCACCTGTGTGCCCTTTAGCGCGGCACAGCGGGAGCGCATCTTTGCCCTGTTCGACCCGGCGACCGGGACGGTGGACCGCATCTGCGAGGCGAATTTCATGTTGGGGGAGTGGTTTGCCAGCGCAGCACTGCGCGCGATCGCAGAGGCTGGCCTCGCGACGCACGAGATCGATCTGATCGGGTCACACGGGCAGACCATCTATCACGCCGTGGGCGCAGACGCTGCGACCCGCTCCACGCTGCAGATTGGGGAGGCAGCGGTGATCGCTGCGCGGACCGGTGTGACCACCGTGGCCGATTTTCGCGTCGCTGATGTCGCTGCCGGCGGGCAGGGCGCGCCCTTGGTCAGCTACGTCGACTGGCTCCTGCTGCGCCATCCGACCATCCCGCGCGCAGTGCAGAACATCGGCGGGATCGCCAACGTGACCTACCTGCCGCCGGGCGACGATCCGGACGGCGTGACCGCCTTTGACACCGGCCCCGGCAACATGCTGATCGACGATGGCGCAACACGCGCGACCAGCGGCGCGCAGCGCTACGATCGCGACGGCGCCCTGGCAGCAGCGGGTGCGGTGGACGAGGCGCTCCTAGCAGCGCTGATGGCCCATCCCTACCTCTCTGTGTCCCCACCCAAGACGACGGGGCGCGAGCAGTTTGGGCGGGCCTTTGGCGCGCAGGTATGGGAAAAGGCCGCGGCACGAGGCCTATCCGTGGAGGACATCTTGGCCACGCTGACCGCGTTCACCGCTACCTCGATCGCCGACGCCTGTCGCCGCTACCTACCTCGCGCTCCGGAGGAGGTGATCCTGGGCGGTGGCGGCGCGGACAACCCGACCCTGGTACGCATGCTGCAAGAGGCACTGGTGCCGAGTCGCGTCGTGACGCACGAGGCGTTGGGCATGTCAAGCAAAGCCAAGGAAGCCATCGCTTTTGCCGTGCTGGCCTACGAGGCACTGCACGGACGCCCCGGGAACCTACCAAGTTGCACAGGCGCCGGCTCATACGCCGTACTGGGCAAGATCGTGCCAAGCCGTAACTATACGCAGTTGCTCGATCGTGTGAGCCAACGGCATATGGACACGCAATACAAAGCGCAGTGAGTAACACGTGACGCGACAACAGCGCAGCACATTCGCAGGCTATACGATCGGCATCGACGGCGGCGGCACCCGGACCAGGGCCGTGCTACTCGATCGGGAAGGGATCGAGTGCGCCCGCGCCACCGGCGGCTCCTCCAACTATCACACCGCCGGCCTGCAGGCGACGGAAGCATCGCTGCGCGAGGCGATCGCGGGCGTGTTGGGCCAGGCGGGCATTGGGATCGACCAGGTGCACCGCATCGGCCTCGGCATGGCGGGCGTCGCTCGCCCGGACGACCTGGTGGCCCTGCGGGCCATCGTCGAGCGGATCGGATCTTTTCGCTACACCGTCCTGACGCACGACGCAGAGGCTGCGCTGGTGGGCGGCGCCGGGCGGCGCTATGGCGTGGTCCTGATCGCGGGCACGGGCGCGATCGCCTACGGCGTCAACGCACAGGGCGACGCGCGGCGTGTCGACGGCTGGGGCCCCCTGCTGGGCGATGACGGCAGTGCCTACTGGATCGGGCGCGCGAGCCTGCGCGCCGTGGCACGTGCGTCCGATGCGCGCGGACCCGCCACGGCGCTGCAGGCGAGCCTGTTCGAGCACCTGGGCCTGGATGATGTACAGCAGCTAGTGCCGTGCGTCTACAGCAAGGACTTTGGCCCGGCACAGGTCGCTGCCCTGGCTCCACTGGTCTGCACAGCGGCACGAACGGGCGATGCCGTCGCGCAGGAGATCGTGCGCCAGGCTGGCAAGCACCTCGCGGCTACGCTCGGAACGGTGATTGCCGGCCTGGACATGGCAGGCGAAGCGTTTGATGCGGTACTGGCAGGCGGCTTGCTGCAGGGCGAGGATCTCGTGCGGGGTGCGGTGATCGCCGGGCTGCGCACGATCGCCCCACGCGCACGCCCGATCGCGCCGCGCCACGACGCAGCCTACGGTGCCGCGCGGCTGGCATGGGAAAGCAAGGGCGAGATAGATGAAAAGCAATAACGTCCCGAGCACCGAAGCACCGAACCCGCGCACGTCGGCCATCGACACGCTCTCGTCGATCGAGATCGTAACGCTGATCAACGAGGAAGATGCCCGGGTCGCCGGGGCGGTGCGCGAGCAGTTGCCCGAGATCGCGCGCGCGGTGGAGGCAATCGTCGAGCGGCTGCGGCGCGGCGGGCGCCTCTTTTACTTTGGCGCGGGCACCAGCGGCCGGCTGGGGGTGTTGGACGCGTCAGAGATGCCGCCTACGTTCAGCGTCCCCCCGGACCTGGTGCAGGGCTGGATCGCGGGCGGCGACAGTGCGCTGCGGCGTTCTGCCGAGGCTGCGGAGGACGACGCAGCAGCAGGGGCACAGGCCGCCCGGGAAGCGCACGTAGGGGAAGCGGACGTCGTCGTTGGCATCGCTGCCAGCGGTACCACGCCATGGGTCCTCGGCGCCATAGCAGAGGCGCGTGAGCGCGGAGCAGCCACCATCGGCCTGACCTGCAACCCTGGCGCCCCACTGGCGCGCGCCGCAGAGATGGCGATCGTCCCCCTCGTCGGCCCCGAGGTGGTCGCCGGTTCGAGCCGCATGAAGGCCGGCACGGCGCAAAAGATGGTGCTCAACATGCTCTCCACGGCGACCATGGTCCGGCTGGGCAAGGTGTACGGCAACCTGATGGTGGACGTCCGCCCGACGAACGACAAGCTGCGCCGCCGCGCGGCCCGCATTCTACAGCAGGCTGCGAGCGTGGACGCCGAGACCGCGCGTGCTGCCCTGGAAGAGACGGGCTACGAGGTCAAGCCGGCTCTGGTGATGCTGCTATCCGGCGTCGATGCCGGCGAGGCACGGCGCAGGCTCGACAAAGCCGGAGGCTTTGTACGGCGCGCGATCGCGCATCCATAATACTCCCTTCCGCTACCAATGATCACGACCTAGGAACGAGGCATTTTGACCCGCAACCGAGAACGTACCCTGTCGATCGCCAGTTCTGCCTTTGCGATCTTTTTGTTCTGGGCTTCGCTCTATATGTACGTCCCGATCCTGCCGACCCATGCGCGTGACCTGGGGGCGACGGAAGACCAGATCGGCCTGATCCTCGGAGCGTACGGTATGACACAGCTCTTTCTGCGGCTGCCCCTGGGCCTGCTCTCCGACCGGCTGGGGCGGAAAAAGGTTTTCGCCCTGCTCGGCACCCTCCTCGTCAGCGCCAGCGGCCTGGGCCTTGCCCTGGCCAAAACGCCAACCGCCCTCTTTATCTTTCGTGCGGTCAGCGGCGGCGCGGCCACGGCATGGGTGACCATCTCTGTACTGTACAACAGCCATTTCCCGATCGAGCACGCAGTGCGTACCAGCGGGCAGCTCAACTTGCTCAGCGCGATCGGCCAGATCCTGGCCATGTCGACGGGCGGCTACCTGGCCCAGCGCTTTGGCGCCGCTGCCCCCTTTTGGTCCAGCCTGATCCTCTCCGCTCCGGTCCTGCTGGCCTTTGGCCTGGTACGCGACGTGCGCGCCCGGCCCGGGCTGGGCATCACCTGGCCGCAGTTCGGCAAGGCGATCACGACCCCGCGCTTGCTGCTCGTCTCGGGCCTGGCGGCGTGCAGCCAGTACGCCATGTTTGGGACCAGCTTGGGCTTTGCCGCCGTGCGCGCGCAGGACCTGGGCGCCAGCGACGCACAGCTCGGCATCTTGACCACGGCGGTGCAGGTCGCCAAGGCGATCCCTATGCTCGTCCTCAGCCTGCGCGGCCGCCCGCGGGGCGGCCGCTGGATGGCGGTCGTCGGCCTCTCCTTGATCGCAGCGCCGCTCTTTGTTTTTCCCTACCTGACCCACTTCTATCTGCTGGTCGCCTGTCAGGTCGTGATCGGCCTGGGCGTAGGGATCGTCTTTCCGGTGCTCATGGGCCTGGCCCTACAATCGGTCGCGCCAGAGGCGCGCGCCTCGGCGATGGGCGTCTTTCAGTCGGTCTATGCCGTGGGGATGACGCTGGGTCCAATGGTCAGCGGCGGCGTGGCCCGTGCCTGGGGGATCAGCGGGGTCTACTTGACCACCGGGGGCCTGCTCGTCCTCTCGGTCGCCGCTGCGGGGATCCTGCTCTCTGCGCCGAGGCCGTCTGCGGAGGAGCAAGCCGCAGCTTAGGCCAAAAACAACGCACCCCTCCCGTGTCGGAGGGGTGCGTTCAGACGTAATGCACGATTCCGGACGGCTTCTGGTCAGTCCTGGCCTTTCTTGCCCTTTACTTGTGCCAGCAGATCCCTGGCTACCTCCTCCGGGGGCGCTGCCAGTTTGCCTCCAAAGAAACCGAGGGCGGAGGCGAGTGGAAGGTCGGTCAGGAACCCAGATGAATCCATGCCGATCCCCTCCGAGTCTCCTCCCTCCCCCATCTGCTGCAGCACAGGCTGGACCACCTGCGCGCCAACCGGGTCGGCCGTCCACTCGCCGACTGTGCTGTCCCGATCGAGGATCGACGGCAGGACCTGGGTCGATTCCATCTCTACCGATGCTGTGAAGCAGATATCCGCTGAGGAGCGCCCGACCAGGATCTCGAAAGCGCCGCTCTCTGTCACCCATCGCTGGTAGGCCGGATCATAATAGGCAAAGGCGCGCACGTCGAGCTCGATCGTGACCGTCCGCGTCTCGCCGGGCTGCAAGGCCACCTTGGCAAAGCCCTTTAGCTCCTTGGCAGGCCGTGAGAGCCGTGAAGCGACGTCATGCACGTACACCTGCACGATCTCCTTGCCCGCCACGTCGCCCGTATTGGTCACGTCCACAGACACGGTCAAGCCATCGACGTCCCTAAACGATTGCGCCGAGACGCGCAGGTTGCTGTAAGCGTAACTGGTATAGCTCAGGCCGTGACCAAAGGGGTAGAGCACGTCCATCCCTTTGGCGTCATAGTAACGGTAGCCGATGTACGCGCCCTCCCCATAGCGGACCACGCCGTTCTCGCCCGGGTAGTTGAGGAAAGAAGGCGTATCCTCCAACCGTCGAGGAAAGGTCTCTGCGAGCTTGCCCGAGGGATTGACGGTGCCGAACAGCACGTCGGCGATCGCGCCACCCCCGGCCTGGCCCATCATCCACGCCTCGATCACGGCAGGCACCTCCGCGATCCAGGGATCCATCATCACCGCCGAACCGCTGTTCAGGATGACTATGCTCTGCGGTTGGGCCGCAGCGACCGCCTGGATCAGGGCGACCTGCTGCTCCGTCAGGCGCAGATCGGGCCGGTCGTAGCCCTCTGACTCCTTGAACGTGGGCAGCGCGACATAGAGCAGCGCCACATCGGCCTCCCGGGCGATGACAACGGCCCGATCGATCAGCGCCTCGTCGAACCCCTCCTCCATGGCATACCCCTCTGCGTAGCTAACCTCGGCATCGCCGGCCAGCGCCTGCAGCTCTTCCAGGGGGACGTCCACGCGGGTAGGGTTGATGTGCGAGCTGCCACCGCCCTGGAAGTAGGGCGTCTTGGCTGTTGCGCCGATCACGGCGATGCGGCGGAGCGCTGGCAAGGGCAAGACGCCGCCCTCGTTCTTGAGCAGCACGATCGCCTCCCCCGCGATGCGGCGCGCCAGGGCGTGATGTGCGTCGACGTCGATCTCCCCGTCTCCCTTTGGCGTCTCGGCCGCCCGCCAGATGACCTGCAGCAGACGCGCTACGGCAGCATCCAGCACCGACTCGTCGAGTTCACCACTACGCACAGCCTCGACCACGGCCTGCACGCGATCCGGCCGCGGGCCGGGCATCTCGAGCTCGAGGCCAGCCTCCAGGGCCGCGGGACGATCGTGCACCGCGCCCCAGTCAGAGACGACGAACCCATCGTAGCCCCATTCCTCCTTGAGCACGTCGTGGAGCAGCCAGCGATGCTGAGAGCAGTAGGTGCCGTTGAGCCGGTTATAGGCGCACATGACCGTCCAGGGCTGTGCCTTGACCACCGCGCGCTCGAATCCGGCCAGGTAGATCTCGCGCAGCGTTCGCTCGTCGACCTGGGCGTCGATCGCGAAACGCTTGTGCTCCTGGTTGTTCGCCGCATAGTGCTTGAGCGAGGTGCCTACACCCTTGCTCTGCACGCCCTCGATGAACGCCGCTGCCAACTCACCGCCCAGAAGGGGATCCTCCGAGTAGTACTCGAAATTCCGCCCACAGAGCGGAGTGCGCTTCATATTGTTCCCGGGCCCGAGGAGGATGTCCACGCCGAGGGAGATGCACTCCTCTCCCAGTGCCTCTCCCAGCGCTCGAAGCAGGTCCACGTCCCAGGTGGAGGCCAGTGCAGAGGCTGTGGGAAAGCAAGTCGCGGGCAAGCTCTCTGCCATCAACGTTTCCGTGTCCGCGACGCGGCGCACGCCGTGGGGGCCGTCCGCCACCGTGATCGACGGGATCCCCAGCCGCTCGATCGCGACCGTTTGCCACGGCGTAGCGCCCGTGCAGAGCACGGCCTTTTCTTCGAGAGTCAGCCGCGAAAGGATCGTGCTCGTGTCTTGACGCATCCAGAGGTCCTTTCATGTTGAACCAAGGTGATGATCGCAGCAGGCAGCCGCTCTGCCCGCCGCTCTAGCCCGCCGGTGCAGCGACGACCATACCCGGCACCGTTTCAGGTGCACCGAGATCGCCCTGCCAGAGACGCTGCATCTCTTCGCAGCTCTCGAGCAGCTCGTCCAGCGTGCCCTGGGCTTCGATCCGGCCGTCCTTGAGGACGATGATGTGGTCCGCGCGGCGCAGCGCAGGCCGGCGGTGCGAGACGACCAAGCAGGTCGCCCCCTGCCCCTCAAAGACCCGCTCCCACAGCGCCCGCTCAGTCTCGACGTCGAGCGCGCTAGAGAGGTCGTCAAAGACGAGCAGCTCGGGATCGCGAACGAACATCCGTGCCGCAGCAGTACGCTGTCGCTGCCCACCGGAAAGCTTGACCCCCTTGGCCCCGAGCAGCGTGTCCAGGCCATGTTCCAGCTCCGCCAGGTCGAGCTCCATCACCGCGAGGCTCAGGGCCCGTTCCAGGTCGACCCGCTCGCTGGGGATGCCCATGAGGATATTGTCCTGCAGCGACTCGCTGAACAGCAGAGGCACCTGCGAGGTATAGGCACTGCGCGGCGGGACGAAAAAGGTCGCTGGCTCCTCGACGAGTTCGCCGTTCCAGTAGATCTCACCTTCGTCCTCGGGCAGCAGGCCCAGCAGCACGCGCAGCAGGGTCGTCTTGCCAGAGCCAACGCGTCCGGTGATCACCGTAAACGTGCCGCGCTCGATGTGCAGATCGATGTCCTCGATCCCGCGCCCGCTGCTGGCATACTTGTGGGTTAAGCCCCTGGCATCGAGCGTCTGCAGATGTGCCGCCGTCTTTTCCACGTACGGCACGTCGGGCAGCGCACCGCGTATGTACACTGGGCCGTGCTGCACCAGCGTATCGACCGGCTCGCCCTGCAGCAACCTGACCATACGACCCAGGGAGACACCGACCTGCTTGTACCAGGCCCAGAACCCGCCGAGCATGCCCGTGAACTCGGTGACAAAGCCGAGATAGTACACGAATAGGGCAAAGTCGCCGACGGTAAAGGTGCCGGCGCGGATGGCCTGGCCCGAGAGGAGCAGGATCGCCCCTGTGCCCAGGTTGATCGCGTTCCAAAAGACCGAGTGGAACAGCTCGTGGAACATGCGGTCCCTGACGGCAGCCTTGCGCCGCACTTCGTTCAGATCGCGAAAGTGACGCAGCATGCGCTGCTCGGCGGTCGCGACCTTGACTGCCTGTGCTGCGCCGAACATCTCGCCCACGAAATCGGTCACCTTGCCGGTCGCCTTGCGCTGCGCCTTGCGGTATTGCTCGACGCGCTTGACCATCAGGTTCGCCAGGACCGTCACCAACAGCAGCGGCAAAAAGACGATCAGGGCGATCCGGGCATTGATCCGGATCATGACGATCATCGCCACGATGGCAAAAACGCCAAAGGAGAGGGGAAACACGACCTCAACCACGAACCCCGAGAACTCGTTGACGTCGCCGCGGAAGCGGCTGATCGCCTCGCCGGGCGATCCAGGTACCGCGCGCGCGCCCGGCCGATCGAGGATGCTGCTGAACAGGTTCTTGCGCAGCAGTGCGCCAAAGGTAAAGCGGTTGAGTACGTTGAGGCTGACGTCGCCAAAGATGAACGCCGTTCGTCCCAGCGCCGTGGCCACGAGCAGAGCCGCGAGGCCATAGGGGCTAAAGCTGAGCTGCGCGTCGCCGGTCAAGAGGTCAAAGAAGGCGCGCGTGATCAAGCCCGTTACCTGAAAGCCCACCGCAAACACGACCAGGTTCACGGCGACGAGCGCGATGGACAGCCACGGGCGGTACGCTGCCAGTCTGTACAGGTACTTCCAGGTCGGGAGCTTGGGCAGGTCCTCCTGTTCCTCATCATCTGACTTGTGCTTGACTTGATCGCTCATGCCAATACATCCTCCATACCCGTCTGCAGCAGGCCATAGAACCGGGAGCCCGGGTCGCTCGCCAGTTCAGCGCGCACGCCATATTCGCGGATCCGCCCTTTCTCCAGGATCATGATCTCGTCGGCCCGATCCACGGTGCCCAGCCGGTGCGCGATGACGATCGCCGTCCGATTCGCGACCAGCTTGTCCACGGCCCGCTCGATCAGGTGCTCGGTCGCCGGATCGAGGCGCGAGGAAGCCTCGTCGAGGATCACCAGGCTCGGATCCTTGAGAAAGATGCGGGTAAAGGCCAACAACTGCTGCTCGCCTGCCGACAGTCCTCCGCCCCCCGACTCGAGCTCGGTATCGAGCCCCTCCGGCAGAGACTCGTACCATTCACCCAGGCCCAGGTCATAGACCACCTGCATGATGCGCTCGTCGGGGATGGTCTCGTCAAAGAAGGTCAGGTTGTCGCGTACAGTAGCATGGAACAGCTCGATATTCTGCGTTACCATCCCGACCCGCTCGCGCAGATCGGCCAACGCCACGTCGCGGACATCCACGGCGGCACCATTGTGACCCAGGCGTATCGTTCCATGGTCCGGGTCATAGAGGCGAAAGATGAGGCGTGTCATGGTCGTCTTGCCGCTGCCCGTGCGCCCGAGCAGCCCCAGGACCTTGCCAGGTTTCACCCGGAAAGAGATCTCTTGCAGCACCAGTTCCTTCTCCGCATCCGCTGCAGCCTCGTCCGCTGCGCGCTCTGCTTCCGCAGCTTGCTGCTCCTCCGCGGCTTTCTCCTCCGAGGCCTTGGCCTCGGCATCGTGGTAGCCAAAGGTCACGTCGCTGAACTCGACCGCCAGCGCGCCGTCGGGCAGGCTGCGCGGGCGGTCGCTCTCGACGATATCGGGCTCGATGCCGAGCAGCTCGCGAATGCGCAAGATGCCAGCCCCCGCTTGCTGCAGGTTCTGCATCTGGCGGGTGATGCGGTTGATCGGCATCATCAGCATGTTGCTGTAGTAAAAGATGATGTATACCGTGCCGATCGTCAACTGCCCCAGCGAGAACAGGTAGGCGCTCACGGCAAAGGCAACGGCGTTGCTGATCGCAAAGAGCACCTCGATCACGTTGATCATGATGTTGAACATGAGCACTGCTTTGAGCGTCTTTTGCATCAAGGTGCGCATCAGCTCGTGAAAGCGGCGCATCACGTAGGGCTTGGCCCCGGAGGAGCGGATATCCTCCGTTCCCGCCAGACGCTCCTCCAGGAACCCAAACTGCTCGGCGCTGGCCTCGCGCTCGGCCTTCCAGTGCGGCGCGGCCATATCGCGCGTCCGCCACAGCGCAGCCAGGGCGATGGCGGCAAAGACATTGAGCGCGACGCCCACGCGCCAGTCCTCGCGGTACAGCAAGGCCAACACGCCGACCAACAAGAGCCCGTTGCCAAAGACCTGGATCACGAACTGTGAGAAAAAGTTCGAGAGCGCGGTGATATCCCCGTCGATGCGCTCGATCATTTCGCCCGGCGTGCGTGCATTGTGGAAGGACATATCGAGGTACAAGCAGTGCTCGGCGACGTCGGCCCGTAGGGCGTTGGTCGCCGTCCAGCCCACGTTCTCGCTGATGTAGGTCGCCACGACGGATGTGACTTGTTGCGTCAGGGCGATGGCGGTAAACAGCACCGCCGAGCGCCACAGCGTGTCCAGGCCGGTGCCGGCCTTGGCGGCGTCGATAAAGCTGCGCATGATCTGGGGGTTGGCCAACTGCAAGCCGATGCCGCTGAACAGCAGCACCGCTAGCAGCAACGCCATTCGCCACTGAGGGCGCAGGTAATCGACCAACAGGTCCCAGTACTGCCTGAGCGGGATCTTCACGTCCCCACTTCTCCTTCCGTGCCGATCGAACCGCGACACATAGAAAGCCGACCCTGTAGAACATGGACTAACGACAGGGTCGACTGCGGGCGGGAACAAGGCCTACTAATGAAGGCGACTAGGCGAAAGCAAGATCATTATACCACGAAAACGCGGCTTTGGGAAGAACAAAAGTTCGGTAGTGTGCCGCCACTCGCGCGTGCCTCTGGTGCCATCTATGCATAGACTCTAGGCAGGATCCGGCGCGAGTGTGACAGAGAGCGGCAGGCATGTCTGCCCAGGAGGACAAAGGGCGAACGCGATTTGCTTCGCCCGGAGGCGTGTGCTATAATACGTCCCATCTGGCTAGATGCATCAAATAGCGCCCAATGGCGAGCGACATTCCTTGCGGAGTGTCGTTTTCTGTGCCAAGCGGGCTGTTGGTGCGCCGGAGAAGAGGATGCGCCAAGGATCTCCTACACAAATTGAGCTCCGACGATCACGTGCCGAACGGCGACGTGTCATGGCCTTTCACTCCCCCACTCGACTCGATGGGGGAGTTTTTTTGCGCCAGGTGGCCGGGCGATGATCCTGTTACCAGGTCTGATCGACGCCCACGTCCATCTGCGAACGCCAGGCCAGACGCACAAGGAAGATCTAGACACTGGCACACGTGCCGCGATCGCAGGCGGCTTTACGCGGGTGCTGGATATGCCCAATACCACGCCACCGATCGTCGATCGGGACACGCTCGATCATAAGCTGGCCCAGATCCAGTCCTCTGCGCACTGTGACGTGGGCCAGTTCCTCGGCGGAACGGCCAGCAACGCGACGACAGCAGTGGCGCTTGCCGATCGCACGGTGGGGCTCAAGCTCTACCTGGGCCAAACGCACGGTTCTCTTCTCTTGTCCGATGTTCGCGACGCGATCGCCCACATGCGCGCCTGGCCAGGGGTGATCGCTGTCCACGCGGAAGGCTGGCAGATGGTCGCCGCGATCGGGTTGGCGCGCCTGCTGGATCGTCCCGTCCACTGCTGTCACGTGTCGCGAGCATTCGAGATCGAACTGATCCGCCGTGCGAAAGAAGCAGGTACACCCGTGACCTGCGAGGTCACGCCACACCATCTCTACCTCACCGAGCAGGACGCGCACCGCCTGGGGCCACTGGGCGACATGAGGCCAACGCTGGGCACCGCTGCCGACCGCCAGGCACTGTGGGACAACCTCGACGTCATCGACTGCATCGCCTCCGACCATGCGCCGCACACGTTGGCCGAGAAGCAGGGACCCGAGCCACCTCCCGGTGTGCCCGGGCTCGAAACGACGCTTCCCCTCGTGCTGAGCGCCGTCCACGAGCGCCGTTTGTCGCTGGAGCGCGCCATCGAGCTGCTATACAAAGGCCCGCGACGGGTGTATGGACTGCCTGCCCAGCCCGGGGCAGGTGTAGAGGTGGACCTGGAGGCAAGCTACGTTCTGGGCGAGACGCCCCTCCACACGAAATGTGGCTGGACGCCCTTTGCCGGCATGCGCGTGCGCGGCCGCGTGCGCCGCGTCACGCTGCGTGGCCTCGACCTGCTCTACGACGGCCGCTGGCACCCCAAGCTGTAGGCTGGCGTCACGCAAGAGAGATGCACGTATAACTCGGGCAACGAATAGACGATACGACTGCAAAGGAGACAAGATGAGCGTCATAGAAAAGAGAGCATCTGAGGTCAATGGCACGGTCCACCCGCTGCCGGCCGATCACGTCAGCAACGGGTTCTTTGGCCAGCACATTCTCTCGGTCAAGCAGTTCGACCGCGACAAG
>Ga0307425_1001600_pt1 | contig 13380 bp, 13 predicted proteins | sample SalMarWE160330MG_FD_202152 | JGI IMG/M metagenome (GOLD analysis project Ga0307425, IMG submission 202152) | Salt marsh sediment microbial communities from the Plum Island Ecosystem LTER, Massachusetts, United States - WE1603-30 | ecosystem: Environmental > Aquatic > Marine > Intertidal zone >... | reverse complement strand
TTTCTCTTGACAGGGGCCTTTTAATGGGTGCCAATCTCTAAAGCATTCACAACAACAATTGATATACAGATAGTATATTTTTTTGGTGTCAGGTCAAGTCCGTCCTATGATGGTTATTCGTATACTGATTAATTCAAAAGCCTCTGCGCTTCTCTTACTGGTATTCTTTTTCCATTTTTGAAAGCAACCACAAAAGCCCCTCTGAAACCCTTACTTCGAAATTCCGACTGTAAAGCAGATGCTGATTTTAAATCTTTTTGGTTTCCTATAGTATATTTGTATAGGCCGCTGTCTTTATCTTCCCATACATTTTTTAGACCCATAAATTGTGTAGAATTCGTTGCAAGACGAGTACTTGATGAAATGATCTGAACCTTAAAAATGATTTCCTGGTTTTTTATATCTAAATCGGTATTACCAACCTCTGAATATATTTTTATTTTAGAAAAATCCTTGTTTGATTTCGCTTGTATAACAATATCTCCTTTTGTTTTATGTTCCTTTCCTGAAGATTTCGTTTTTCTGATTATTTCATATAACTGCGTTCTCAATTTGTCATTTTCTTTACGCTCAGATTCCAACTTTGCTTGAAGTTCTGTAATGGATTTGTTAGCGGTATCATTTATTGCAATTGCCTTCTCTAATTTGGCTTTTATTTCTTTCACATTTTTTTTTCTGTGTGTCTTTTTTCATTAGCTCTTTCAAAGGAATGTCTTGCATAATAGACAGATGGGATTAAAAAAAAAGTTAAAATTGTTATTATTGATACAAGGAAAAAGGATTTCCAAGGTGTTTGAAATGATTTGATGGACAAAATTAAAAAATATAAGAATAAATATAAAGCAGTTATAGCAACTACGACAATTGTCATATTGGGACTATCAGTGATATTATTTCCGTAAATTGAGAATTGTGGTATTGTATAATACCAAATGAGATAAACTACTAAGCTGGATATGTATCCAGCAAGTGACATAAAAAATAAAGGAATCTTTGATTTCATGACCGTATTAAGTGCTTCTATTTAAAGAGAACGACAATTACGAGTCTCAATCTAAAATTTACAAAAAGTGAAGACCTCTTACTAAAATCATTAAAAGTACAGATTACTTGCCATATGCACAAGCTGAAGCCAATCTTTACTGATTACATATATCATCAAAACGAAAAGAGCAAACCCTCGAAAAAGGATTTGCCCTTATTGAAAAACGATATCACAAAATTTAGAAGCGCTGATATTTACATTTTCATTGCAGTGATCTCATATTTTATGAATGCCTTAAGCAATAACTCCAGACTCTATAAAATCAAATGCAGGATCCTTTCAGACCCTGCATTTTTTTAGGTAACCGGTCACAAAATGGTCACAATTTCTAAAATACTAAATGTTAATCACTCCGAAAAGTCTTATCCTGAAAGGCTTCATAAAGAGTGCCGCCAACAACATACCAATAAAAAAGGATTTACAACCCTCTATCGCTGTAAATCCTTGGTATTCATGGTAGGCACGATTGGATTTGAACCAACGACCTCTACCGTGTCAAGGTAGCGCTCTCCCCCTGAGCTACGTGCCTCTATTTTCGAAAATCGATACCCTAATTTAGCGAAAGTCGAGGATGCCCCAGATTTGAGGCATCAAGGGCGAAGCCGTAACCGTCTACTGCGAGCCCTTGATAACAAAGAAGATGGGGTGTCATCGGCTTTCCTGATAAGGTAAACAAAATGGAATTTTTTAATAAATTTATATCTAATTATGGAATCGTTATGAAAATGCTTCTTAATTCACAAAAATGCATAATAAATCAAACAGATAATTTCTTTCCATTTTGTTTACGATTAATTTGGGTGTTAACACCTCTTGTTTAGCCTGTCAAGAAAAATGCCCGGCCGAACGAATGACAGGGGTATAATCATAAACGTTTCGTGATGTTTGCAGCGAACCGCTACATAAGGACTAATTGGCTCATGAGAAACCTTTCGGTGAACTGCTGCTGCAGCGACTGCTGCCGGAGCTGTCGATAAAACACGTTGAACTCAAAAGCCGCTTTACCAGCTCATGATCGCACTTAGGACAGCTTGTTTTTCCATCGTCGCTGCCCATAACAAGTACCTCAAAACAATGGCAGCACTTTTCACATTGATATTCGTATATGGGCATTAAAAACCTCCCGAAGTTAATTGGATTTTTTTTCATTGTTTCAAATACCGAGTCAAACTTTCTCTCATCTTTGCTGGAACCTCAATGGATCTGTTTTTTTCGTAATCATAACAAACCTGGATCGATTTCCCGGTGGCATATACCATCGCTTCATCGGAAAAATCGACCAGACGATATTCAAAAGAAAAACTCTTGGTTCCAATATTCTTAACCCACATCTGAAGGATGACACAGTCATCAAACTGTATCGGCCTTATGAAATCGCATTGGATATGGGCCATGATGAACTTAAAATCCGAAACGTCCGAAACTTTGAACACTTTTTTGGAAAAATGTTTTCGGCCTTCTTCAAAATAGGTAAAATAAACCGCATTGTTCACATGTCCAAGGGCGTCAAGATCACGGAACCGGACTTCAATGTTTGTGGAGAATAGCTTGTCTGAGTGCATCGGTAAATCCTTAATCGAATAGTTTTTCTAAAAAATAATGATCAAATATCCCCCCTGTCAAGTTTTATCGAGATTTAAATTATGAAAATATATTGGACATATTCCGCCACCTATGGCAAATAAAAAGACGGAAAGGAGGTGTTCGACATGAAGGTGAGAAAATCTATCTTTTCAGGAAGCTGGTATCCGGGAAACGCTTCTTCGTGTGAAAAAGAAATTAAAGGTTTTCTAAAAGAATACCGTACAGAAACCATCTCGGACAAGCCGTTAACCGGGGGCATCGTGCCACACGCCGGATGGTATTTTTCAGGCAGCATCGCATGCAACGTTATTCATTGTCTTACAAAGGAAAAATCTCCGGATGTCTTCGTGATTTTCGGCATGCATCTTCACAGCGGCTCGCCGGCCTATATCATGACTGAGGGGGCATGGGAAACTCCCTTTGGCAATTTAGAAATCGAAACTGCTCTCGCCGACGAACTGAACGAAAAATTTACATTTCAGATTGAAACTGCCGATCGCTTTACTCGGGACAACACCATCGAACTTCAACTCCCTTTTATAAAATATTTTTTTAAAAACGCAAAAATAGTTCCCATCGGCGCACCGCCAACAAAAAATTCTCTTGAAATTGGAAAGACCGTTGTCGCCATATCAAAGCGGCTGGGTCTTCGGGTCAAAGTGATCGGCTCCACGGATCTGACCCATTACGGCCCGAATTACGGTTTTATGTCCCATGGCAGAGGCTCCTCAGCAGTGGACTGGGTCCGAAATGACAACGACCGGCGGGTGATTGATGCCATGCTAACCATGGATCCTGAAAAGGTCATTAAAGAAGCCACGGCAAACCAGAATGCCTGCTGCAGCGGTGCAGCCGCAACCGCAATTGCCGCTGCTAAAGCGCTTGGTGCCAAACAAGCCGAAACCATTGCGTATGCCACCAGTCATGACAAAAGTCCCGGAGACAGCTTTGTAGGGTATGTGGGGATTGTATTTTAAAATCGGGTCGTTTTAATTCACAACGACGTCCATAGGATTTGGTCTGAGGAAGAAAATAAGGGGCTGTGAATTATGTTCACAACCCCTTGTTATTTCATGGCTGAGGGACCAGGATTCGAACCTGGATTAACGGGGCCAGAACCCGTCGTCCTGCCGTTAGACGATCCCTCAATTGATAAATTATTTTAATTACAAAAAAGTTAGATATGAGTCAAGACAAAACTGATCATCTTCGCTTTCGAAGAAAAAACCATCTTAAAAACACTTGACAATCATTTTTGTTTAAATTACTAGAAGCGCAACTGTAAGCATAGTCATTTGATATGCACAATATATTCAATAATTCAAGTTTGTTATGTTTATATATTACTTATTATCGCTTCAAAGCTTAAAAAATATAAGTCAATTTTTCATAAAACGGACTCACAAGAAAACGACCATTTTGTGTCGAATCAACCGTCCCCATTACGATAATTTTATGCTTCCCGGATCGTGAATACACCGGCTTCATTACATATAATGGCGGCATTGTGTCTGCAAACGATCAACACAAAAGGATGATTATATGACAGAATCTACAAACGAAAAAAAATCTGTACTCAAAGGGCTGGATACTGAATCGAGACAGATGATCATCGATACCATCAGACAGATGAGAAACCGTCTTTTTACTCGTGAAAAGATCCTTGAATATGATAAAAGCGAAATTTTTCCCGAAGAGACCATTCGTGAAATACTGGGTCCCGATATTGGGTTACAGCTCCTTTTTATTCCTGAAGCCTATGGCGGGATGGGAGGTGGTGCCCGAGACTGCTGCGAAGTCATTCTTGAAATGTGTAAAATATGTCTTGGAATCGGCACAGGTTTTTTTGCTATCCAGCTGGGTTCCGAGCCTATTATTGTTGGAGGTACTGAAGAACAAAAATCAAAGTGGCTCGGCCGAGTTGCCGAAGGGAATTTCCTGGTGGCCTATGCCGTCACGGAAGCAGGCGCCGGCAGCAACCTTGCGGCCTTGAAAACCAACGCCGAACCGGTAAAAAACGATGCCGGTGATGTCACCGGATATGTCATTAACGGCACAAAGCAATTTATCTCCACCGGAGGATATGCCGACTTTATTACCCTTTTAGCCAAAACCCCGGAAGGACCGACATTTTTTGTGGTTGAAAAGGGAACACCGGGGTTTGTTCAGGGCAAAGGGGAAGAAAAACACGGTATCCGGGCTTCGAACACCTCTCCTTTATCATTCACGGATGTTTTTGTTCCCGTTGAAAATCTCCTCGGCGGCGTTCCGGGTATGGGGATGAAGCAGGCAGGCAAGGTGTTTGGTTATACCCGGTTGATGGTGGCCGCCATGGGATTAGGCGCCGGCGAAGCGGCCATTGAAATCGTCATCCCGTATGCCAAAGAACGCATACAATTCGGAACCCCTCTCTCTGAAAAACAGGGTTACACCCACAAGCTGGTCGTGCCGCATGCCGTAAGATTTGAGGCTGCAAGGGCATATATGAACGAAATTGCCCTCAGAATTGATTCGGGTGAATCTGATCTTCATGTGGAAGGTTCCATTGCCAAGCTGTTTGCAACTGAATCTGCCGACAAAGCTGCCAATGATGCAATCCAGGCCCTTGGCGGTTATGGATATATCACCGAGTTTGAAGTGGAAAAGATCAAGCGCGATGTCAAGATCACTTGTATCTACGAAGGCACGAGCGAAATTCAGCAAAGCATTATCAGCACGTTTCGATGGAAAGAAACGCGCAAATCAAAAGGCAATTATTATCAAGCTATTTTGAATGAAATGGAAACCCTGGACAGCGCGATAAATGATGCCGGATGTCGGCTCTACGGTCTTGCAGCCGGAGTTTTAAATGAAACCATTATGTTGGTTCATGACAACCGGCTGACCCGAAAACAACATGTCATGTTCTTGCTGGCAGATATGATGACCTATGTTGAAGTCGGTGTCAGTTTGGCACGAAAGGCTGTCATACTAACAAAGACCGGTGATGCACAAGCAAAAAAAATTGGCGCCATGTCAAGAATCTTTGCCGATGAAGTCGCGCAGCTTGTTTCCCAAAATGCGCTTAAAATACTGATGGGCTGTGATGTTTTTGATCAAAAGGCGGCCCATGCTTTTATGGAAACCCATTCCTATAACCAACTGATGTGCAGCAGTCTGAATATCATCAATGATATGGACCTGATTGCAGACATACTGTTTGCGAGGTAATCATGACAAAACAAAAAGAACGTATTGTTGTCGTTACGGGGGGGTCGAGAGGTATTGGCAGAGCGATCTGTATTGCATTGGCGGCACCAGGCACCAGCATCTATTTTAATTATTTTTCTCCAAGTGATCCTGATGCTGAAGCAGCCGCTGCGGCCGAAACCGAAAAACTTGTTGCCGATGCTCAAGGTTTTGCATCAAGCAAAAGTGTTAACATTGCGAAAGAAAATGAGGTGATAGATTTTTTTAAAGACATCGTCGACGAAACCGGACGAATTGATGTTCTGGTCAACAATGCCGGTATTACCAAAGATGGGCTTTTGGTCCGTATGAAAGAACAGGACTGGGATGCCGTCTTAAATATAAACCTGAAAGGTGCATTCACTTGCACAAAAATTGCTGCCAAAGTCATGATGCAGCAGCGTTATGGCCGTATTATCAATATGGCGTCGGTTGTAGGCGTCACCGGCAATGCGGGACAGGCCAATTATTCGGCGTCGAAGGCGGGCTTAATCGGGCTCACAAAAACAGCCGCAAAAGAGCTTGCATCTCGAGGTATTACGGTTAATGCAATTGCTCCGGGTTTTATAGAAACAGATATGACAGCCACACTTTCGGAAAAGGCAAGGAACGCAATGCTGAGCCAGGTCCCCTTGGGGCGCGCAGGGTATCCGGAAGATATTGCAGCAGCGGTTGCTTTTCTGGCTTCTGAAGGTGCGTCTTACATTACAGGCCAGGTCATTCATGTTAGCGGTGGAATGTATATATGATATTTATTAAAGGAGGTAAACTGAATGTCAATTGAAGATAAAGTAAAAAAGATAATTGCGGAAAAGCTGAGTGTTGATCTTGAAGAAGTCGTACCGGAGGCATCTTTTGTGGATGACTTGGGCGCGGATTCCCTTGATCTTGTAGAATTGATCATGTCCATGGAAGAGGAGTTCGACATCGATATCCCTGACGAAGATGCAGAAAAACTTGTCACAGTTAAAGACGTCTTCGATTTTATTGCTGCCCATTAATATCGTCATCCAAAACAGGTCAAGACCTTTACAAAACCGGTTTCAGATTGCCGGTTGTGGTAAGGAGGGGTATTGAGTAGACGCGTTGTTATTACGGGTTTGGGGCTTGTAACGCCTCTGGGCATCGGTGTAAAAGAAACATGGACGGCCTTGTGTAAAGGTCAATCAGGGATATCAGAGATCACCCGGTTCGATGCTTCCGGCTTTGATACAAAAATTGCCGGAGAGATAAAGAATTTTCATCCAAAGGATTTTCTTTCCAAAAAAGAGGTTAAACGTACCCAACTGTTCATCGCCTATGCGGTTGCAGCATCCCGTATGGCCCTGGAAGATTCCGGGTTAATTATAGACAAAACCAATGAAAACAGCGTCGGTGTTCTTACTGGATGCGGTCTCGGAGGGCTGCATTTGCTGGAACAAACCACGGTCATCCTGCAAAAGAAAGGTCCCAAACGGGTAACGCCGTTTTTTATCCCGATGATGATCGGCAATATGGCGTCCGGAATGATTTCAATTTATCTGGGTGCCAAGGGGCCCAATTCTTCCATTGCCACAGCATGTGCTTCGGGGACCCACGCCATTGGTGATGCATTCAAAATCATCGAAAGAGGTGGGGCGGATGCTATGATTACCGGTGGGGTAGAGTCTGTGATCACCCCCACGTGCATTGCGGGTTTCAATGCCATGAAAGCGCTGTCCACTCGAAACGACGCTCCTGAAAAGGCCTCCCGTCCCTTTGACCGTGACCGTGATGGTTTCGTGGTCGGTGAAGGCTGCGGTATTCTGATTCTGGAAACACTTGATGCCGCGTTGGAAAGAGGCGCCCGAATTTATGCGGAAGTATTTGGGTATGGCATGAGCGGTGACGGATTTCATATAGCTGCGCCGGCACCGGACGGTGAAGGCGCCGCCCGATGTATGACCGCAGCCCTCACGGATGCAAAAATGGCCGGCGACGAGATTGATTACATCAACGCCCACGGCACATCAACGCCGCTAAATGATGTGTACGAAACCAAAGCCATCAAGTCCGTATTTAAGGAAAAAGCATCCTCTTTAGCCGTAAGTTCCACCAAATCAATGACAGGCCACCTGTTGGGCGGTTCCGGTGGAATCGAAACAGTGTTCACTGCACTGACCATTTCAGAAGGAATCATTCCACCGACCATCAATCTTGATCATCCGGATGAAAATTGCGATCTTGATTATGTACCCAACAAAGCACGAAAAATGGATGTGAAAACTGCCATGACCAATTCCTTTGGCTTCGGCGGTACAAACGCAACACTGATTCTTAAAAAGTATCCGAATTAATATCAACAATAAAGTGAATATTGTTTATTGGTTGAGTGTTGCCGTTAAGACTTGATATATCGTTAAAAATTTTATATAGAACCTCTCACATTTGGAATACTAAAAATAATAAGTTCTTTATGAAAAGGATCACGACTAGTGTCCATCCATAAATGAGGATTTTTGCTCAAGATCAAGGCATGCGAAAAAAATAACCCCCCCGTCAAGGTATCGGGACAAGCCCCGTTATAGTACCGGGACAGGCTGGCATATAGTTGATATTCCGAGGATTTATCCGCTAAAGTTCGGTGGCGGGTTATTTTTTGAGCATAACGCAGAGACTTGTCCGCCTCACCGATAGCGGCATCTTCGACCGGCGGATTGGACAAAAGGACCATTTACGGATGGACACTAATTAAAAAGTAGCCATCTATGGATTTTGCAGCAAGGATTACGGGAACCGGATCAGCCTTCCCCAAAAAGAGAGTCACTAACGACAGTATCGTTCAAGAACTATCAAAATTAGACATTACAACCAGCGACGAATGGATACGTGAGAGAACCGGAATCTGTGAGCGCCGGATTTCAGATGTTGAAAATCCTGAGGAACATAACTCTTCTCTCGGTTTTTCAGCGGCACAGAAAGCCCTTGAGATGGCAGAAAAGTCGCCTGAAGATATTGATCAGATTATTTATGCCACCTGCTCACCCGATACGCCGCTCCCATCTACCGCCTGCTGGCTTCAGTATAAAATAGGCGCCAACCAAGCTTGGGCCATGGATATTAATGCAGCCTGTTCGGGGTTTATCTATGGACTGTCGACGGCTGAAAAGTTCATTCAGACCGGACAGGCCAAAACAGCATTGGTTGTAGGCGGCGAGGTTCTGAGCCCTATTATTAACTGGGAAGACCGTAATTCCTGTATTTTATTTGGAGACGGTGCCGGCGCCGCCGTTGTCGAACAGGTCCCTTCAGATTCCAGACGTCGAATTCTTTATAGCCATCTATGCTCAGATGGAAATCTTTGGGATCTTCTTTATGTTCCTGCCGGCGGCTCGAATATGGAGGTAACCCCCGAAAGATACGCTCAGAAACTTCACAAATTAACGATGAAAGGTAAAGAAATTTTCAAGGTTGCTGTAAAAACAATGGCTGATTTTGCCCTTATTACCTTGAAAAAGAATCAGATGACCACTGACGATCTCGATTGGTTTATTCCACACCAGGCCAACCTTCGAATTATAGAAGCCGTGGCCAAACGTCTTAAATTTCCCATGGAAAAAGTTCTTGTGAACGTTGATCGTTATGGCAATACATCAGCTGCAACGATTCCCACTATGTTGGACCAAGCCAATAGGGACGGACGAATTAAAAGCGGACAAACGGTTCTCTTGGATGCCTTTGGCGCAGGACTGACTTACGGCGTTATCCTTGTTCGCTGGTAAAGAAAAGTATATTCATATGACATATCCAATTCACAGTTTCCATATACCTGTTATGGGTACCGGATTTTCCGTGGACACCCCTATCCGCGTAGCCCCTTTCGGAATTTCATCCGTTATATCGATAGTTGATGACTTGCTTTTCGAAAATATCCGCAAATATTACGCTGAAAAGTATGGCCTTCCTTACCACAAGATAGCAAAAGATGATGAAGACGGCCGGGCAAAACGCATTTCAGCTTACCTTAATGTCGTCCATGAGATTGTTCAAAAAAAGATGGAAGAAATAAAACAGCAGCCTTTTTTTGAAAACAACAACAAGCAAAAATATTTTGAGCTGTTGCCTGAAGACTCGATGCTGAAACAAAAATATAACACATTGCTCAAAATGAACGCCGGCGACGAAAGAAATGAGCTTGAAAAAGATCTGACACTCAGCATGAAACCCGGCTCTATCGATGTCAATATCATGGTCAATGTGGATCGGGTTCGTTTTAATAAAAACGGCGATCCCCTTGGTGAAGAATTCACCGATGCCAAAGCAGGGCTTCGAGGTTATGCCAACAGCTGCCTTCAGTCTTCAATTGTATTTTCAGCCGGCATTAATCGGCGCTTGTATAGTTATATGAGTAATTTCCGTGATTTTTACAGAGACAAAATGGGACGGATCAAAAAACGAATTATTTTAAAAGTGAGTGATTTCAGGTCTGCTTTAATTCAGGGTAAATTTTTGGCCAAAAAAGGGCTTGAGGTTTATGAATTTCGCATCGAATCCGGTTTGAACTGCGGTGGCCATGCTTTTCCCTCCAATGGTACTTTGCTTCCAAAACTTCTTAAAGAATTTAAGGAAAAACGAGAAAGTCTGGTTGCGGAATTTAAACCCCTCATACAAAAGTATTATAAAAAATTGGGGTGGGAATATCCCGAATCGGCAATGAAAGTCCATCCGATCATCACGGTACAAGGCGGCATCGGCAACCATGGTGAAGCATTGAGACTCAGAAAAGATTTTGGTATGGATTCAACAGGATGGGCCAGTCCTTTTCTGCTGGTTCCCGAAGTTACATGCGTGGATGATTCCACACGTGAACTTTTGCGACAAGCCCGGGCGGAAAACCTCTATCTGAGTGATGTGTCTCCCTTAAACATCCCTTTTAATAATGTACGTGGAACAGGATCGGAATTGTGGACCCAAAAGAAGGTGAAAGAAGGCCGGCCCGGCTCGCCGTGCCCAAAAAAAATCCTGGTATCCAACACCGAATTTACCGAAAAACCGATCTGTTTGGCATCACGAAAATATCAAGCGGCAAAACTAAAAGAAATTGAACATATGGAAATTTCAATGGATGAAAAGAAAAGACTTCAAGAAAAGGTGACGGTGAAAAACTGTATCTGTGACCATTTAGGGAACGGAGCGCTCATTGCCCTGGGAATCGCCGATGAACAAAATGCACCTCAGGCCATATGCCCCGGACCCAATATTGAATGGTTCAACAAAGTTTACACACTTAAAGAGATGGTCGACCATATTTATGGAAGAGGGCCATCTTTGGTTTCTTCAAAACGTCCTCATATGTTTGCCAAAGAGATTGAAATGTACATGGATGATTTTGAAAAGCGGATATCGGAATCCTCTTACACTACTAAAGAAATCATAACAATGCTTGAATATAAAAAGAATCTTGAAGAAGGGCTGGACTTTTGCCTTGAACTCGCGAAGAAGCCCCCTTATCCCGGAGAAAACTTAACATCTATCTCAATCTGTGTGAAAGAACAAAGACGTCGTTTAAACCGCCTTAATTCTCGATTTGAAGAAAGTATTGGTTTGACTTCTTGAAATTCACAGTTAGTTTCAGACAATCAATTTTTTGCAGTTTGACATAGTGCTTTAATATTAGCCGAATTGACAAAAACAAATGACAACAGATCATTTCTGGCATCTTCTCAAAACCCAATTCTGTTATCAAAGCTCCCGAAAACGTCGTTTTCTTGTAAAGAGATTTCACAATTGGGCGACGCTGATCTATTATATACAGCTTTTTAATATCATTCTGGCGGAAAGTCTGATCGCACAAAAGATACCTTATGAAGGCAAAACATGGGCTAAAGGATCGCTAAGTATCCTTAAAGCTGTAGAATCGGTAGGCGGAAAGTTCCATATATCCGGATTAAAAGCCCTGAGCGACCATAAAGGGCCGGTTGTTTATGTCGCCAATCACATGAGCCTTCTCGACACGCTGATTCTCCCGTGCATACTGCTGCCATTCGGCAAGGTCACGTTTGTGGTTAAGGAAGGACTTCTTAAGTATCCGGTTCTCGGAATCATTATAAGGGCCGTCCATCCCATTGCCGTTACACGGGAAAATCCCAGGAAAGACTTAAAAACCGTGTTAAACCAGGGTTTGAGTCTCATCTCCAGCGGCTGTTCCATTATTATATTCCCTCAGGCCACCCGAAGCGCCATATTTGATGAAGCGACGTTTAATTCATTAGGCGTTAAGTTAGCACAACGGGCCAATGTTCCGGTGGTACCGGTCGCATTAAAGACCGACTTTCAAGGTAATGGAAAAATTATCAAAGATATGGGACCTGTCGATCCCGGCAAGAAACTTTATATTAAATTCGGAGAACCGATGTTTATAGAAGGAAAGGGGCAGGTCATACATCAGAAAGTCATTGCATTCATTTCAAAAAACCTTAGCACATGGGGTACCCGGATTCATCCGAATATGCCATAATTTAAAACGTGTCAAGCATCGGTGTCCGGCACCTCCGGCATGGGAACTTTAAAAAACTGGACACCCTCTTCTGTTAATGTCTTTTCTTCTTCTTTGGTACTGACGCCTCTGATATTTCTTGTCTTTGTAACACCATAATGCATCTTCAAGGCTTCCTTGGCAAAATTACTCCCAACATCATCAAAATTTTTCTCGACGAAATCGGCAATTTTTTTACCAATGTTTTCAAGATCTTCCTGATGATCAGAAAATTCTTTTAAGGGGTTCGATGATTTTATAGCAAAAGTTGATGGTATCCTGGCAATTGAAGTGCTGTTACAAACCGGACAAGCGATAAGCGCCTTTTTTTTCTGCGCGTCATAAGCCTTTCTGTCTTCAAACCAACCTTCGAAAGAATGGCCGTTGATGCATTGCAAATCGTAAGCAATCATAAAACTCTATCTATTCCTCTAAGCCTTGCTGTTCTTTTAAATTTTAAAAAAAATAGCCTTTTGTAAAAATCTTAATCTTGGTTGCTTATAAATTTGGATGATGGTATCATATTTTTTTAAATTTTAAAAGTCATTCCTGATTCACATTGGCATGAACAGACGTTTTGAATAACTGAATAAAATCATGCTGCGATTTTATGAAACCTTCGCAGGTGAACCCTCCAGAGGCGGATAAACCTGCGGGATCTCATAAACGAAAGGTTTACCCGCCGTTTGCTTGGCGGGCTAAAATTCCTATCTTTTATTTGAATTCATCCCGCGCTGCCCAGTTGAGACGGAATCTTTACTATGTTTCGATAAGCTGCGTGGGATTCAAATTTAAAGTGACGTTATGACACTAAATAAAACAGACTTTCTAATTATCGGGAGCGGCATTGCCGGCCTTACCTTTGCCCTCAAAGTGGCAGAATTCGGTGACGTGGCTTTGGTCACCAAAAAAGGAATCATGGACAGCAACACCTCCCAGGCCCAGGGCGGAATTGCCTCGGTCTTTGGCAAACTGGATTCGTTTGATCTTCACATTCAGGATACGCTGGCTTCAGGAGACGGCCTCTGCA
>Ga0307425_1001599_pt1 | contig 13381 bp, 9 predicted proteins | sample SalMarWE160330MG_FD_202152 | JGI IMG/M metagenome (GOLD analysis project Ga0307425, IMG submission 202152) | Salt marsh sediment microbial communities from the Plum Island Ecosystem LTER, Massachusetts, United States - WE1603-30 | ecosystem: Environmental > Aquatic > Marine > Intertidal zone >... | reverse complement strand
GTATTCATAGGATTCGGTGCCGGAGAATTGGTTGTGCTGAAGAGCGCCTGCAAGCGCATCTCCGGTTTCAAGGCCCGGTATATTCGAAAGAACAACCGCCCCATCCAGGTCAACAAGAGCAACGTTAATACCCTGCGGAATGTGTATCTTTTGCAGATCGGGGTACACATCCCCGTACTCTTCAGGGAGACGGTGATCGATCCATCCGTGGGCCTGAAAATAATTCGGCACCTTCGTTTTACTGCTATTTTCCGAGACCATCATGTTTATGTATCCAGCTAACATGGTCACAAACACGGGAATAATGATGTTTCCGACAATAAGAATGAGAATCTTCGTCTTGACTTTCATATTCCGCCCCCGAGGGTATTCGGGTTGAATCGGTATCCGAAACCCCGGATTGTTTCGATGAACTTCGGAGATGCGGGATCTTTCTCGATCTTTCTCCGCAGCCGCTGAACATGAACGGCAACGGTGGTGACATCCCCGTACTCGTATCCCCATACCTTCCTGAAAATCTGTTCCGGGGTTATGGTAACACCGGGATTCCGTACGAGCAGAAAGAGAAGCTCGAGCTCCTTCGGCGGTATGGATACCCGTTTTCCGTTTTTCTTGAGCAGGGCACCCTCCGCATCCAGGGTAAAATCACCGAACCGTATAAGAGCTGTATCCCTTGAATCGTAAAAACGCCGAAGATGCGCCCGAACACGCGCGGCCAGCACCTTCGGTGAAAAGGGTTTTGTTACAAAATCGTCGGCTCCCAGGCCGAGACCGAGGATCAAATCCTCGTCCGTATCACGGGCCGAAACGATTACAACGGGGATGTTTTTCTTTTTTCGCAGTTCCCGGAGCGCTTCGAAGCCGTCAATGCCCGGCAGGTTGATATCAAGAACAAGAAGGTCGAAACCGTCGCTCTCCAGGGCCGAAAGACCTTCCTCCGCAGTAGGGTACAACGAGGACGTTATCCCCTCTTTCTCGAGGTACATGCCGATCAGCTCCCCGATCTCCCTGTCATCCTCGATTATGAGAACGTTCGCTTTCATCCATTATTTCCCGCAGTATCTCCCGCCTTTAAGACTGCTTCTTCAAAGGAGATATGCGTTTTGAACCTGGTTATACCCAGCCTTCCGAAAAGTGAATCGACCAGCGAGTACACGACGGGAATAACAACGAGCGTCAGCACGGTAGCAAATGCAAGCCCGAACGCTATACTCACCGCCATCGGTTTCCAGAAGGACGAAGCGCTCGAAGTCGAAACGATTATCGGTGTAAATCCCGCGATCGTCGTGACCGTTGTCAGAATAATAGGCCTCAGGCGCAGCATACCCGCGTTGATCAGCGAATTCCACCGGTCGACCCCCCTCTCCCGCTCTCTGTTCACAAAATCAACGAGCACCAGAGAATCGTTCACCACCACCCCCACCAGCGCAAGCACCGCCACGAGGGTGTTGAGGGAGAATGGCAGGTGTGTAACAAAAAGGCCGAATATCACCCCGATAAAGGCAAACGGTATGGTCACCATGACGATCAGCGGCTGAACGTAGGATTTAAACTGGGTGCCGAGTATGGTATACACGAGAAAAAGAGCGACGATAAAGGCTATGTACAGGGAGTGGTAGGTTTTTTTCTGCTCTTCTGCAGCGCCGCCGTACACCAGAGTATATCCGGGAAAGCGCTTCGAAAAATCGGAAAGAATGCCCTTTTCACCCCTTACTCTGTTTCCCCTGAGAATACTGGTCACCTCGTCCGGCGTACGCATCTGCATGCCGCCCTCACCCCGGTACGACGTCGTGTTTCCGGTGACGGTTAAAACCCTCTTTTTATCCCGGTGATCGATCTCGGAATACCCCTCGATGATACGAAACTCGGCCACATCCTTCAACGCGACCAGCATCCCTGCATTCGTTCGTATGCGGAGGTTCTGTATGGCGTCGATATTATCTGTTTGCTCGTCACTGTCCCTCACAATGATGTCGTACTCCTCAAGCCCTCCACCGCGGTACTCTGAAACGGTCGTCCCATAAGAGGCGGTGTTGACAAGACCGGCAATATCCTGCACCGTAAGCCCGTACAGCGCCAGTCTATCATACTTCGGTACGATAGTAAGCTCTTTTTCCCCGGATTCGAAACTGGTCGAGAGGTCAGCCACACCCGGAATCTTCTGCAGTTCACCGATGATATAGTCGCCTATGAACTTGAGACGGGTAAGGTCATTTCCTGAAATTCTCAGCTCAATATCGTTTCCCGTAGGGGGACCATGTCGACTTGTATTGAATTTATAGATGTATATACCGGGAGTCGTGCTCAGGAAGGAACGTATCGACTGTTGTATCTGCTCTCTCGAATATGTGGAATTATCCGGGTTTTTTAGGTCAATCCGTATTTCCGCGTTGGAGGTTGCGGTTTTCCACATTCGCTCCTCCCTGAGCTGTCCAACGGTCGAAACCACCGCCTCGATATCATTTTTCTCCTTCATATTCAGTATGTAGTTTTCAACTTTAGAAACGACGGCATTGGTTTCGTCGAGTGATGATCCGGTGGGAGTCTGGAGCTGAAGCACAATGGTTGTTGAGATGCCCCGTGGAAAGAACTGAAACCTGACCGCCCTGAAGGCAACTGCCGTACCTGCCAGAATCAGGGCGGCAACGACAAGTGAAATCACTAAAAAACGATGGCCGAGCGCAAACAGTATCGCCTTTTTGTACCGCCGCAGAATCCAGGTGTACAGACGATTTTTCTTATCTTCTTTTATTTTCACTTTCCCGGACAGTTCGGCCACGTGGGAGGGCAGAATTAAGAGGCTTTCAATAAGTGAGGCCGAAAGCGCAAATGCCACAACTATCGGAAAAATCTTCATGAACTTGCCCATCATGCCCCTCATCATCAGCATCGGGATGAAAGCGACGATGGTTGTGGTCACCGCGGCGACAACCGGCCACATGATCTCTTGCGTACCCCTGATCGTCGCTTCACGCACACCCATGCCCCCCTCAACGTATCGGTGAATGTTCTCCAGCACGATAATCGCGTCGTCGACAATCATACCGGAAACGAGAATGAGGGCGAAGAGGCTCAGGTTGTTGATGGTAATGTTGAACGCGCGCATAAGAATGAATGCAAGAAAAAAGCTGAACGGTATGCCCCACACGGCGAACAGGGCGTTGCGCCACCCGATAAATATAAACAACAGAAAAAAAACGAAAACGATGCCAAAAAGCGCATTGGTGCTGAGGGTGTGGATACTGTTCTTCACGTCGATCGAGCCGTCGTTTCGCACCTGTATATCGACGCCCGGAAGGTCTTTCTGGAACTCTGCAACCTTCGTCCTGACGTCCTTCATCACCCGTATAATGTCCCCATCGGCATTTTTATACACAAAGAGGTTAACCGAGGGTCTTCCATTCAGTTTTCCCAGTACGGTGGATTTCTCAAGAGTATCCTGCACCACAGCCACGTCCTTGATACGGATCGCATTCCCTTTTTCATCCATTCTCAGAACCAGGTTTTGGATCTGCTCCAGCGAGTCGAACTCCCCCACAGTGCGCATCACGAATTCGGTCGCACCTATTTTCACCGTTCCGCCCGGAATATTGATATTCCGCGCTTTTATTGCGTTTATCAGATCGTTGAGTGTTATACCGTATTCGTTTATTTTTGCCGGATCTGCATCCACCCAGATCTGCCGCGCGCGCGTACCCGAGATTTCAACCCGTGAAACATTGTCGACATCGAGGAGCCGGTCGCGGAGGTCATCCGCCATTTCGCGGAGCGCATTCCCGGATAGGTCCCCGCCGATGCCGATCGTGCAGATTGAATTCACCTCGCGCATATTGAGCCTGATGATATTCGGCGTATCTGCCCCTGCCGGCAGATCGGTCACCTTGTTCATCGCGGTATTCAAATCGTCCCAGGCTTTATCGATATCAGCATTGGGCAGCATGCGCACGCGGATACGCGACTGCCCCTCCCGTGATGTCGATGAGATGTAATCGATATTTTCGATACTGCTGATCTGGTCTTCTATCTTTTTCGTGACCTGCTGTTCCATTTCGAGCGGAGAAACGCCCCGGTAGTTTACAATGATGTAGAATGCCCCGAAATCTACTGCAGGCATCTCTTCTTTTGGAATCGTCACGATCGTGTATATCCCGAAAAGGAACACGATGATCATTATCATATTGACCAGAACTGGATTTTTTACCGAGAATTCCGGAAGCGACATACAAGCCCCTCTGTTTAATCGTTTGTTACCCTGATATCGACGACGGTTCCCTCCGTAAGATTTTCAGCACCGTCTGTTACAACCTCCATGCCGGGCTGAAGCCCCTGGCTGATGATGACGTTTTCACCTATCTTCTCCCCTAAAACCACACGCAGTTTATGCGCCTTTTCCTTGTCGGTGACGACGAAGAGGTAGTGCTGGTCGTACTCTTCCAACAGGTCCTGTTGAGGTATATATAAAACGTTTTTCCATGTCTTTGTCTCTATGCTGCACTGCACTATCATACCGGGGTAGAGCGTCCTGTCCGGATTATCCAGTTCTATTCTTAGCGGGTAATTCGCAGTATTCTCACTCTTTTTGATTCCGATTCCGGCGATCCTTCCAGAACGCTCGATGGTATTCCCGTAGCGCACCATCACCTTCTGTCCGCGACGCAGGTACACGATATCGGATTCACCGACACCGGTATTCACGACGAGCCTTTTCGTATTGACGATGCTGCAGACCGACGCACCGATCGTAATGTTTTCACCAACTTCAAGTGAAAGATCTGCAATATACCCCGATACCGGCGCAAGAAACCGCGAGTTGTTGTAGTTTTTCTCAGCAAGCTGAAGTTCCGCTTCAGCGCCATCCTGAGCTGCCCGCGCCTTCTGGAGACTGCTCTGCGCCGTCATGTACTCGTTTTCAGATACATTACCGCCGGCATAGAGCTTTTCAGTTGCCTTCATCTGGAGCTCGAGTGCTTTGTAGGATGCCTGTGCGGACAACACGTTCGCCCTCGCCTGTTTCAGCTGAACTTCGTAATCGGTATTGTCTATTCTCCCGATCTCCACGCCTGCATCAACCCAGTCTCCCAGGCTTTTATACACGTCAATCACCGTGCCGCTCACCTGGCTCTTCATTGCGATGTCGGTCTCACCTTCGAGAACTCCGGTGACCAGGGTGTATCGGGTAAGATCTCCCGGTTTTATCCTTTTGACAACTACAGGCACTTTTTTAATCGCCCCTGACATTTCCTTGTATGCATCCTGCTGCGGGGCCTGAGCCGGAGGTTTTCGTTTTTTGAAGGGCAGGCCGTCGCCCACCCCCGTACAGCCGGTAATAAGCAGCAGAGCCAATCCGCCACACAGAAGATACAACCCGATCTTTCTCATTGTTCCCCCTCCTGCCCCAGCACAAACAACTTATGAAGCTTCTTTTTATCGTATAATCCCATCAGTTTCATGAGGGATGATTCCGCCCTGAGAAAATCATACCTGGACGTCGTGTACTGGCTCTCCGCAGAGGTAAGCAGAACCTCCGTATTCAGCAGATCCGTCGCGGAAACTACACCGCTTTCAAAACGAACCTTCATCTGCTCATAGGTTTCTTGTGCGTACTTCATTGCCTGCTGCGCCGAACCGATCGAACGGGCCGCAGTCGCCAGTGCATAGACTGCACTCTGTATCGAGAGCGCTACCCCGTCTTTTGCCGATTCATAGGTATAATTCGCCTCCTCAAACCTCGAAGAGTTGCCTCGCATTTCGTCTACCGTATCGATGACGGGGAAAAGTGGGAGCGAACCGGAAAGGGTGACAATCCCCTGGTAGGTGTAGGTTCTGTCGAGATCGCTTTTGTCCCAGCTGTTCGTAAACGACAGGCTGATTGAAGGGAAAAAAGCCTGCCGCGCGATTGAAAGGGTATTCTGACTGATTTTCACAGATGCAGCCGAAATTTTCAAAGACGGATTGCCGGTCATACCGATTGAAACAGCGCGCTGCGCGATTTTTTCCATCGCCTGATCGTCCAATGCACGCACTCGTTCAATGAACGAATCGATCACGGAAAACTCGACCGCTTCGAGTTTGAAATCGGGGGCTATACCTAAAAAATTCGCGAGATCGCGGCGAGAGACCTCGTAATTGCTCTTCTCCTGAATATAGGAGACCTCCTTGGAAGATGTCTGTGATTGAACATTGAGGAAATCCGCCTTCGACAGGGTTCCCAGTGTGTAGCGTATGCTAGCGGTTTTGCTGTTTTCACGCGAAGCCCCCAGGTCTTTGAATGCAATCGCCATGAGAGATTTTTTCTCGAGCACTGAAAAATACTTCGTTTCAGTTTCGGCGATCGTTTCGAGCATCTTCTGCTCGAGTGTGTAGTCCGCAATTTTTTCGTTTTCCCTGCTTGTTCGTATACCGATGATTCCTTTTCTGCCGTTGTATACCGGCTGGGTTACCGATACCCTGACAGAGGATGCGGATTTCTTTTCCTCGCCCGGGACAATGCTTGAAACCGCCGGATCGTAGATCGAATAGCCTCCTGATGCCTGCGCGTACGGCATCACGCCCCAGATCGATTTTTTTGCGTCCCAGTGAGCAGATTCTTTCGCTTTCACAGCTGCTTTCAGAGCCGGATTGTTTCTGAGCGCAATCTCCCTGGCTTCATCGAGTGTGAGACTGAAGCCCAAACGGCATACCATCACGAAAAAAAGAGCACTCGCAAAGACGATTTTTACTGCTGCTCTGGTGAATATTTTTTTTTGCACGATTGAATGCGGGCGATGCTTCACTTTTTTCTTCCTTAACTTACTTCCCGGTTGCCGGGATATTTTTAACTTGAATAATAATACACGGAGCAGGGTGAATATCAATTAACAGAGAATGAACAAAGGATAAACTTATTATTTATGGTTTTATCTATTACAATTTCTATTGTCGTACCGGAATTTTTATTCTCAATGTACTTATTATGTTAAAATTGCCCTCCATCGCGTGCCGCATGTATACATTCTATAGGTAAAAACCATACGGCACGTGTTAGTTTAAATCTTTTACGTTTGAAAGTTCACGTGCCTATGTTTTTATCCAGGCCGCATCTACGAGAATAATTCCTTCAGGGCAGGATAGAGCTTTTTGTACAATTCATACTTCTCCCGATACTGCTCCGTCATCGTCGTGTCAGGATAAAACGTATCCTGTACACGCACCGCAAGTGACACCCCTTCGTCAACAGAGCTGTACACCCCGCTTGCCGTACCGGCAAGAATCGCAGCACCGAGGCAGGCTGCTTCTGAAACCTCTAATGAAATAACCGTCTTGCCGAATACATCAGTCTTCATCTGAAGCCACTTTGGGGACTTCGCGCCGCCACCAATTGCGCGTATCTCATCAATTCTGACACCTGCCAGTTCCAGCGAGTCAATATTAAGTTTCATCTCGTAGTTCGTGCTGTCAAGAACCGCCCTGCTTATGTCGCTTTTTGAGGTCGACAGGGTCAGGCCGATCATCGCTCCTTTCGACAGAGGGTCCAGAGTCGGAGTGCCGCTTCCCACGAAATGCGGCAGAAAAAAGACAGAGGCCGGATCGTCGCTCGCTCTGCTGATGATAAGCTCGTATACATCCCGCCCTGTTTTTTCGGCTTCCCGCATCTCCTGCCCGCAAAGCGTGTCCCTGTACCAGCGAAGGAGAAGCCCACCGGTAAGATTGAAGGCGCAGCTTGCGTACATGCCCGGTTTTGTGTGATGGTAGCAGCAGTAGTTGTTTTTGAGCATACCCTTACTGAGAAGAGGCCTGCCGAGTACCGGGTTGAGCACGTCGGACGTTCCGGTCGCGTTCATTGCACTTCCCTCTTTGACCGCGCCTGCGCCTAAAAGCCCGCAGCACTGGTCGTGTCCGCCGGTTACCGCAACCGCCCCTGCTGCGAGGCCGAGCACCTTCGATCTTTCTTCGGGAATCTCGCCGACAATGCTGCCGGAGGGTTTCACTTCCGCAAGAAGTCTTTCATCGACTCCCGCTGCGGACAGAATTTCTTCAGACCAGCACTCATTCAGAATATCGAATGCCATGGTGCGAGCGGCAAGGGAGTAATCGATCGTCGGAATCACGCCCAGCTTCAGAAACGCGAAATCCTGGACGCATAAAAACTTCCCCGCCTTTTTATAGAGATCGGGCATGTTCTCCTGAAACCACTGTATCTTGCAGATGCTGTACATCGGATGAAGGGGCATTCCTGTGATCTTAAAGATATGCTCACGCCCCATATGCTCTTCCCACCACCGCGCCTGGGCAAGCGTTCTGTCGTCGAATGTCACAACGAAGTTGTACAGAGGCTCGCCTTTTTTATCTACCGGCACTATGGCCTCCCCCTGAACGGAGACAGAAACGGCCGTCACCAGGTCACGCCCGGCCTTGCCGGCAGATTCTGAAACGACCTCTTCAATGGAATGCCATAGATTAAGGGAATCGAGCTCGGCCCAGCCTTCCTTCGGGTGGATCAGGGGGTACTCCCGGTAGCTGTATGAGAGTATACTGCCCTCCGGAGTAAAAACAGCGGCTTTGCACCCGGTTGTTCCGACATCGAGGCCCATCAAGCTCAAACCCTTCACCTCCTGATCCGGTTACCGCACATATGGATTTTTTTCGCTGCAGGTACATACTGAGCGATACACGCTTTTCTTTCTGGTCCACTTTTTTGTACCATTGTATGTATTCAACATGTCTCTGTCAAGCTGTGAGTTGTTCGGAGGCTTCGCGTCCGAATAACTCCTCGAAGAAACCGTCTGATTTGTTATGCATCGATTCACACCGTATAACTATCTGCGGAATCCAGTCATATAAAGACAGCCGGTGTACGTACATATCTCCTGCTGCACATATACGAAATATTAATTTCACGGTAGTATAAGGGATTATTGTTTTTTTCTCAAAACGTGCTATAATAAATATCACCGGATTCTTTGTGATGCATCGTCTTACAAGCAAAAAGATTACTTAAAATAATCTAGTAAGGATACAGTGAGAAGTAATGAAGAAGGGGCATCTTAGACAATTCACGATTTTATCATTTATTTTATTGCTGATCGCATCCTGTTCATTCCAGAGAACAGACCTGCATGAGCTGGCTAAATCCGAACCGGGGATAGTTGTCTTTGCCGACTATCTCGCTGTGCCGAACGGAAGTGGAGAGTACGGCTTCGGGATCATGGGTGTATTGGATACCGGTGAATCCCTGTTTACCATTCAGAATAATGGAAATTTAACCGCCACGATCTCTTCACTAACACTCACGAACGGCGATGTCTCTCAGTTTAAGATAGATACTTCATCAACCTCGTTTACGCTCGCACCCGGTGAAAGTACGGAGTTCAGCATTAAGTTTTTACCGACCGAAAGCGGGGACAAGGAAGCAACTGTATCGATAGAGATAAAAGGGAGCAGCCCCTATACATTCACCGTGAATGGTCACGGTGCCGCCTCAAAGATCGTCGTCATGCAGGGTTCAACTGAGATTCCAAACGGCGGTGTTGGTTACAATTTCGGCTCCCATGAAATAGGGTTACCCATTGAAACAACCTTTATAGTTCAAAACGAGGGCGACTTCGCCCTCAGAATCACCGGCCTGCTCCTCTCGAACAGTGACGTAGCCCAGTTTGCTCTGGAATCGGACTCACTGAACTCCATTGTCTTGCCCGGTCAGAGCACCACATTTCATGTACGGTACATACCGACAAAACCGCGTGGTGTTTCGACAACTCTGGTTCTGGTATGCAACGATCCGGACAATACCTTGTACACATTCCCTCTCAATGGAAACGGCCAATCCTCCAGTGCAATACCCCCGGATATGCAGGTGTATCTCGGTCCCACACCAGTCCCGGACAAGACAATGGGGTATGATTTCGGAAACGTTCAATCCGGTGAATCGAGCAATCCGGTTACCTTCACGATAACAAACCAAGGCGGCGCCGGCGCTCTCGATCTTTTTATACCATATATCAGTATCGTAACCGGGGATATCGACGATTTCAGCGTGGATACCTTCGAGACAGCTAAATATGTGCAGGAGGGCGAAAGAACTACCTTCACCGTGCTGTTCGAACCACAATCGACAGGCATCAAACAGGCGACTGTCCGTATTATAAACGACGATCCGGATATGGAATACAAAACGGGATACTATGAATTTACAGTAAAGGGTAACGCCACCAGCGTTCCGAACCCCGATATCCATGTCAAAGTGAAAGACACCGGTGAAGATATGCTAAGTGGTGTGGGTATCTTCGACTTTGGTATTGTGTGGACCGGCAGTACTGCTGTAAAATCGTTCACAATCGAAAACACGGGAAGCGCGGATCTTACACTTTCACCGCCGATTTCAATAACCGGGCTTGCGTTTTTAAACACTTTTGAACCTGCGATAACGATCGGGCCAGGTGGAAGCTCGGATTTCGAAATAACGTTCGATCCATCAGTTTCCGGAGCCGTCCCATACAGTGAAACGGTTTCAATATCGAGCGACGATCCCGACGAGAACCCCTATCAGTTTACAGTTCAGGGCACAGGAAACAGTACCGCGACGGCTGATATAGCGGTACTTCAGAATTCAGTCTATATACCAAACAAATCCGGCACATTCGATTTCGGAAGCGTTGTGATGGATACATTAAAGACCGTTACCGTTACTATCGAAAACAACGGCTCTTCAGGCCTTAATGTGAACAGCATTACATCGAACGACACTCAATTCGCATTTATCGGCCCTACTAAGATAACAGTTCCCGTCGGGAAAACAGCGACCTTCGACATCACATTCAACCCACAGAACACCAATAACCAGAAAGCCAAAATCACACTGGACAATACCGACCCGGATACACCTCAATATACATTTATCGTAAAAGGCACGGGAACAAATACTGAGGAGCCCGATATTGCACTGTGGGCTGACGGTAGAGAGATAACGAAGGACTACAAGGATTTTAAAGATACTGTTATTGGGTATTCGAGCCTGCCCGTTACCTTCACCATTGAAAATAGAGGCGCGGCCGACCTTCAAATAAGCAGTATTATTCTCACCAAGGGTGAAAAGGACTTCAAGATCGACCTGCAGGGAACATCCTTCTTAGTACCGCCCAATGAAAGTACAACCTTCGATATCATTTTCTCCCCGGACCAAAAGGCCAAGCAAATAGGCACGCTCGAGATACAAAGCAACGACCCCGATACCGACAAGCTTAAGATCAGCCTCGAGGGAACAGGACTACAATAATAGCCAACATCTCGCGTACCACAATCCGTCTACTGGTGCGGACCTACAAGTGCATTTGCAGACTCTTTTATAAAAATCGCCACCGCTGTTGCGCCCGGGTCCTGCACACCGCGGGTCCGCTCTCCGAAGGAGCGCGCTCTCCCCTGCTTCGATACCATGCCAATCGTAATCTTCATGCCCTTTTCCGCAGCATCCGCAGCAGCCCGTAGTATCCGGGAAAGGGAGCTGTCTGTTTGCGCCGCAGACGCTGCAGCCTGTGCGGCGGGGATGAGCGCGTCAAGCAGGGTCTTGTCGCCTTCCTGCGCCTTGCCGAGCTTCATGATCCCTTTGACAGCGGCATCGAACATCGCTGCAATATCGGCAGCCGTGAGGCTCCCTTTTTCCCTGACTGCGTTGCCCGCCTTTCTGAGGCCTGCTGAAAACAGGGCGCTGAACGTGGAGGGGTTTGCCTCGCTGAAGGCCATACCCGCCCCTTTCAGGATATCGGTTATCGGTTCATCCGTAACACCTGCAAGGTAATTTTCCACCGCTCCGAAGCACTTTTGCACGGTGATGCCGAGGTCCCCGTCTCCGATCTCCGCATCCAGATCCCGCACCTGCTTCACATGTCCCTGCATTCGGGCAGCGGCTTCTTTTAGAACCTTTATAACCTCATCACGAGTCAATGTGTCTGCACTCATCGCCTCGCCTCCTCATGCTGCAGAAATACGTACTGATTAAATGGTGTAAATTGTGGATATTTAACGAAAAAACTGAATTCACCACTTCTCTATCGCAGGTAACCATATATTAATCAACCTGGCGTCAAAAAATATCGCTCCAGCTCTATGCTTTCTGGAGCTGCTGGAGAAGAAAGGGTGAATAGGACGGCGCATCGAGCAGCCTTTTCAGATCGTCGTCGAGCCTGAACAGGGTAATCGAGGCACCCTTCATCTCCATCGACGTCGCGTACTCTCCGACATAGGATCGGCATACACAAATACCTTTATCCTCCAGAATCATGCTCACCTTGCGGAACAGTATGTACAGCTCCATCGGGGCTGTGGCTCCGAGGCCGTTCACGAGAACCGAGACCTCATCTCCCTTGTTGAAAGGGAGGTCTTCAATTACTTTTTCCGTCATGATCTGCGTAATCTCATCCGCTGTTTTGAGTTTACCGCGCTGAACACCCTTTTCACCGTGAATACCCATGCCAATCTCCATCTCTTCGTCACCGATGGTGAAGGTGGGCTCTCCTGCAGCAGGTATGGTGCACGGGCTCAGCGCGACCCCCATCGTCCGTGTTGCAGCTATCGCACTGTCGGCCCATTGTTTCACCTCTTCCAGGCTCGCTCCCTGAGCAGCCTTCGCGCCCGCGATCTTGTACGCGTAGAAAATACCGGCTATCCCCCGCCTCTTGTCCTCCTGTCCCTTTGGAGCAGACGCGACGTCGTCACATCCGATCGACGTGGCGGTATCTATATCCTCATCCTCTGCCATGTCTGCTGCCATATCGAAGTTCATGATATCACCGCCGTAGTTTCCATATAGATAGAGCACGCCCTTTCCGGCATTGACCGCCTTCGTGAGCTCGAATATCTCTTTCGAAGATGGGGATGAAAACACGTCTCCGACAGCTGTCCCGTCCAGAAGGCCCTGCCCGGTGTAGCCGAGGAAAAGCGGCAGATGACCTGAGCCGCCACCGGTAATAATACCCACCTTGCCTTCGACCGGCGCCTTTGTAAACATGACGGTACGCTTTGTATTCGGCGCACGCTTCAGGTGCTCCGGATAGGCCCTGAGCATTCCCTCGATCATTTCGTCGACAACCTGTTCAGTCGAATTGATAATCTTTTTCATTTATTATAACTCCTTGCTATTAGTTCATATATGCGTAACATGTAAATTACTTAATTTTTCAATATCACAGTCAAACACCGGCATGGCAAGCAAGCGGATGTTATGCCCGCTCAACCGAATTTGTCCGGTATTCATCAGCACCTTCGGCCGTCCGCAGCAGAGATATAACTGAAACATATAAAACATCATCAGTAGAACAAGTACTGCATCCGAACAGCAGTCACACTGTTTCATGCCTGACCATGTCATGCATAAGGTCTTTCAGCCGCGGATAGGTCTCGATATATTTGT
>Ga0307425_1001596_pt1 | contig 13399 bp, 7 predicted proteins | sample SalMarWE160330MG_FD_202152 | JGI IMG/M metagenome (GOLD analysis project Ga0307425, IMG submission 202152) | Salt marsh sediment microbial communities from the Plum Island Ecosystem LTER, Massachusetts, United States - WE1603-30 | ecosystem: Environmental > Aquatic > Marine > Intertidal zone >... | reverse complement strand
TCGAAACGCCCGAGCTCGATGCGCGGCTGCTCTTGTGCCATGCGGCGGGCCTCAGTCACGAGGCATTCATTGCGGGGGCCCGCGAGGCGCTTTTGCCCGATGTTGCGGCGCGGCTTGACGGGGCGATTGCACGCCGTTTGAACCGTGAGCCGGTCGCGCGCATTACCGGTAGCCGCGAATTCTACGGGCGCCCCTTTGCCCTTGGACCGGAAGCGCTCGATCCTCGTCCCGATACCGAAACGCTGATCGAAGCGGCGCTCGATCTGGTGGCGATGAAAGGCTGGCAAGCAAAACCGCTCAAGCTGCTCGATCTCGGCACCGGCACGGGCTGCATCCTGGTGACGCTTCTTGCCGAGCTGCCGCTCGCTTGCGGCGTCGGCATCGACCTCAGTCCCGATGCTTTGACCCTTGCCGCCGCCAATGCCGGCCGTCATGGCGTTTCGTCACGCGTGAGCTTCGTTGCCGCCGATTGGCTCGATGCGACTGTTGGCGCGTTCGATCTCGTCCTGTCCAATCCGCCTTACCTTGCCGCGGGAGAAATTCCCGGCCTGGCCAATGAAGTGGCGGCCTTCGACCCGCGGCTTGCCCTGGATGGCGGCGCGGACGGGCTTGAGGCCTATCGGCGCATTGCCGCGCGTAGCCGTCATGTTCTTGCCGAAGGCGGCAGGCTCCTGGTCGAGATTGGACCGGCGCAAGGTGAGGCTGTGGCCGAGATATTTGCCGCTGCAGGGCTCAAGTGCGATGACAGAGGAGGCGTGCGGCGGGATCTCGCGGGAAGGCCGCGCGTGCTGGTCGCGGGCGTTGATTTAAGTCGCGATTTCCTGGCAAAAAAGGACTTGGAAAACGGCGATATTTCGGGTTAGGTTCGTTTTAGGCGAATGGCTATTCGGTTAATTCGCGCTTTAGAGAGCGCGTTGACTGGTTGCAACGGCAACACGAGCGGTTTGTCTTGAACCTCGATTGTAAGGCGTAAGCCTCTCGAGACGGTCAAGAGACGCTCAACCGCCCATCAGATTGAGGTTAGCTGGACCTGGCGAAAGAACTCTTGGACGCTTAGCGCCTGAGTAGCGACTCATTACAAGGCAAGAACAGCGACAGCTTCGATGACTGCACGGCCGATCTGAGCTTTCGGACGCGATGTCCTTTTCAAGGCTCGGGCAGGGCGTGAGACGTGAGCAGGGAAGCATGCGGGGCATAGCCCGCTAATCAGTGAAAAGAAGGGATATGAGGCAAGGACAGCAGAATCGCAGGGGACGCGGCCGTGGGGGCCGCAAGCCCCAGAACCCCTTGGCGCGGAACTACGAGTCGAACGGCCCCGACGTAAAGATCCGCGGGACCGCGGCGCATATCGCCGAGAAGTATATGTCGCTCGCGCGCGATGCGCTGGCTTCGGGCGACCTGGTCACGGCCGAAAGCTATCTCCAGCACGCCGAGCATTACAATCGCATCATCATGGCGGCGCAGTCGCAGATGAGCCCGCAGCCGGGACAGCATCAGCCCGAAGGGCCGAACGGCGGCGGATACCGTCAGCCGCGCTACAATGCAGAAAGCGCCAACGCGGAAGCCGCCAATACCGACGACAGCACGAATGCCGACAGCGTCAATGCTGACAGCGCGACTGCCGACAGCGCCAATGCCGACAGCGCCAATACGGAAAGCGCCAATGAGGACGGCGGCGAACCTGGTGTGAAACCGCGGGCTGCCCGTGGCGATCGCCGTCGTGGCGGTAACGGCCGTGAAGGCGCGGCTGAGTCGAATGGCTCCGACGGGCCCGCGGCGCGTCAGCCCGACGACAGCGCGTCCGACCCTGTGAGCTAAGGGGCTTACGCTTACTCATAGTTTTGCTATCGTTGGACTGCCTGTTCAGGCTGTCGGGTACGTCGCTCGCCTTTATGGGAGGGGGAGGGCTGATGTTCGAGCAGACCTTCAAGAATATCGACGATGTTTTGTGGAAAGAAGCGGGCTGTGCCACAGAGCTCGACTACGCCGAACAGACGTCTTGGCTCCTATTCCTCAAATATTTGGACGACCTGGAAAAGGCCAACCGGCAGAAGGCCGAGCTGGAAGGAAAGAACTACGAATTCAAGCTCGACAAACGCCATCGCTGGTCGGCATGGGCCGCGCCGAAGAAGCGGGATGGCTCATTTGATCACGACAAGGCGCTGACCGGCGACGACCTGATTGGGTTCGTCAACGGCGACCTGTTTCCTTATCTCCAGGGGTTCAAGACGCGTGCCACGGGCGCCGACACGATCGAGTATAAGATCGGCGAAATTTTCGGCGAGATCAAAAACAAGTTCCAGAGCGGCTATTCGCTGCGCGATGCGCTGGAGTTGGTCGACGCGCTCAGCTTCAACACTCAGGCGCAGAAGCACGAACTCTCCGAGCTCTACGAGGCAAAGCTTCGTAACATGGGGAACGCCGGCCGGAACGGCGGCGAGTACTACACGCCGCGTCCCCTCATTCGCGCCATGATCCAAGTGGTGAAGCCAGAGATCGGCGAGCGCATCTATGACGGCGCGTGCGGGTCTGCCGGCTTCCTGTGCGAGTCCTTTGAGTACCTGATCAGCGACCGCGAGAAGTTATCGACTAAGGACATGCGGACGCTTCAGGGGCGGACCTTCTACGGCAAGGAAAAGAAGAGCCTCGCCTACATTCTCGGCACCATGAACATGATCCTGCATGGGATCGAGGCGCCGAATATTGTTCACATGAATACTCTCACTGAGGACATCCGAGAAATCCAGGAGAAGGACCGTTACAACGTGGTGCTAGCCAATCCTCCTTTCGGGGGAAAAGAGCGCCCGGAAGTGCAGCAACACTTTTCGGTTAAGACCGGCGAAACGGCTTACCTCTTCCTCCAGCATTTTATCAAGTCGCTGAAAGCTGGCGGCCGCGCCGGCATGGTCATCAAGAACACGTTCTTGTCGAACACCGACAACGCTTCAATCGCGTTACGCAAAGAGCTGCTAGAAAACTGCAATCTCCACACCGTGCTGGACGTACCGCAAGGTTCTTTTCAAGGCTCAGGTGTGAAGACCGTAGTCCTCTTCTTCGAGAAGGGCGCTCCGACGCGGAAGATCTGGTACTACCAGCCTAATTTGACGCAGACCCTGGGCAAGACAAATCCGCTGACCGACGAGCATCTGAACGAGTTTGTCGCTCTTCAGGCGAAGTCAGCCGATACCGACAACTCTTGGACGGTTGATATCAAGAACATTGACTCAACGACTTACGACCTCTCCATCAAGAATCCAAACAGAGTCCTAGAGACCGAATTGCGCGATCCAAAAGAAATCATCGCTGAGATGGCGGCATTGGATACGCAGAGTGCCGAGATTCTCGAAAGCATTGAGAGAATGCTGTGAAACCGGTTTGGGAAGAAAAGAGGCTAGGTGACATTCTGGTGCTCGAGTACGGCAAGCCCCTGCCGCCAGCCGTCCGAGCTCCCACTGGAAAATACGCCGTTTATGGTGCAAATGGCATCAAAAACCGCGCCGATCGATACTACTATGACAAGCCATCGATCATTGTTGGTCGCAAAGGTTCCGCCGGAGAAATCAATCTGACGGAAACCAGATTTTGGCCCCTCGACGTGACCTACTTCGTCACGTTCGATCAAGCCAAATATGATCTCCAGTTTCTATATCACCTCTTGTGCTTGCAGGATCTGCCGTCCCTCGCAAAAGGAGTGAAACCTGGGATCAACCGCAATGAGGTGTACGCGAAAATTGTGCGTGTTCCCCCGCTGCACGAACAGCAGCGCGTCGTCGCCATTCTCGATGAGGCCTTTGCCGGGCTTGCGACCGCAACCGCCAACGCAGAAAAGAACCTCGAGAACGCCCATGAGCTGTTCGAGAGCTACCTAAATTCGCTTTTTGATCAAGCCAATCCGATGCGGCCTTTTTGCGGCTCCCAGGGTAACTGGCCCAAAGAACCTCATGTGGACGACCACTCAGCGCGGTCCTCCGCCGCTGGCTCGACTAGGACGGGAGGGCGTGCGGCAACAACGCGGCGGATAGAAGGGAGCAAATCCCTCTCTGTTGGCATGCCCCTGTCAAGTCCACGCAAAGGGTGGAAATGGTATCCCCTCAACAAGCTGGCCCGCATGGAGTCTGGGCATACGCCAAGCCGGCGACATCCTGAGTACTGGGGTGGGGACGTTCCGTGGATCGGCATTCGGGACGCAAAAGCCAACCACGGCAGGGAAATTATCGGCACGTTGACGAATACGAACGCTCTTGGACTCCGTAATTCCTCTGCGCGTCTTCTTCCAGCGCAAACTGTCTGCCTTTCGCGCACCGCGTCAGTTGGATACGTAACTGTCATGGGTCGTCCCATGGCAACGAGCCAAGACTTCGTGAATTGGGTATGTTCTAATCAGCTCAACCCATACTTCCTCATGTACCTGTTTCTGGCGCAAGGCTCTGAGATATTTAAGTTCTCCAGCGGAGCGGTTCATCAGACGATTTATTTCCCCGAAGCCAAGGCCTTTCATGTCTGTCTTCCTCCACGACCAGCGCAGAACGAAATCGTGAGCGTATTGGATGCTTTCAGAGATCAATCAGAGGCTCTGCAAAAACTGTATGTGCAACGCCGAGAACAACTCGCTCAACTGAGACAGGCGATTCTAAATAAAGCTTTCGCAGGTGATCTGACCGCGCCGCCTGCGAGTGGAGTTCAGGAGGCGGCAGAGTGAACGAGGCCGAGACCCGCGCCGAGCTGATCGATCCGGCTCTACGGGAGGCGGGTTGGGGCGTGATCGCTGACAGCCGGGTTAGGCTTGAGGTGATCTGCCCTGGACGCATCGAAGGCGCAGGCCGGCGTGGTAAGCCCGAGATCGCCGACTACGTCCTCACCTATCGCAACCACAAGCTCGGCGTGATCGAGGCCAAGGCACGCGACAAGCCCGACACAGAGGGCGTCGGCAAAGCGAAAGCCTACGCCGAGAAGCTGCAAACCCGCTTCGCCTACTCCACCAATGGGCGTCGCATCTACCAGATCGACATGGAGACCGGGAAGGAAGGTCATATCGATCAGTATCCATCCCCAGACGAGCTTTGGGCCAAGGTCTTCGAGAAGCCTAACCTCTGGCGCGACCGCTTCGCTGCCATTCCCTTCGAAGAGCGCGGCGGCACGTGGCAGACGCGCTACTACCAGCACAACGCCATCGAGAACGCGCTTGAGACCATCGCCGCCGGGAAGCAGCGCATTCTCCTGACGCTTGCCACCGGCACCGGCAAGACGGCCATCGCCTTTCAGATCGCCTGGGTGCTGTTCCAGAGCCGCTGGAACCTGTCGCGCGAGCCCACGCGGCGTCCGCGCATCTTGTTCCTTGCCGACCGCAACATCCTCGCCGATCAGGCTTACAACGCTTTCTCGGCCTTTCCCGAGGATGCTCTGGCGCGCATCAAGCCGGACGAAATCCGAAAAAAAGGGCGCGTGCCGAAGAACGCCAGCATCTTCTTCACCATCTTTCAGACCTTCATGAGCGGCACCGGTGAGGATGGACAGCCCACGCCCTATTTCGGCGATTACCCGCCGGATTTTTTTGACTTTATTGTCATCGACGAGTGCCATCGCGGCGGCGCTAATGACGAGAGCAATTGGCGCGGTATTCTTGATTACTTCGCGCCTGCCGTTCAGCTCGGCCTGACGGCCACTCCCAAGCGGAAGGATAACGTCGACACCTACGCCTATTTCGGCGAACCGGTTTACACCTATTCGCTCAAAGAGGGCATCAATGACGGCTTCCTCACCCCGTTCAAGGTGAAGCAGATCGCCACCACCCTCGACGATTATCTCTACACGCCTGACGACAAGGTCGTCGAAGGCGAGATCGAGGAAGGTAAGCGCTATCGCGAGCCGCAATTCAATCGCACCATCGAGATTGAGGAGCGGGAGCGCTACCGCGTGAAGCTGTTCATGGACCAGATCGACCAGCGCGAGAAGACGCTGGTGTTCTGTGCCACTCAAGGCCACGCGCTTCTCGTGCGCGACCTGGTCAACCAACTTAAGACGAGCAGCGACCCGAACTACTGTGTGCGCGTTACTGCCGACGATGGTGCACGCGGCGAACAGTTCCTGCGCACGTTTCAGGACAACGAGAAGACAATCCCCACCATCTTGACCACATCGCAGAAGCTCTCGACCGGGGTGGATGCGCGCAACATCCGTAACATCGTTCTAATGCGGGCGATCGGCACGATGATCGAGTTCAAGCAGATTATCGGCCGGGGCACGCGTCTGTTCGATGGCAAGGACTATTTCACCATCTACGACTTCGTGAAGGCGTACGAGCACTTCAACGATCCCGAATGGGATGGCGAACCGATGGCGCCTGAGCCGGTCAAGCCTCGGCCAGAGCGGGAAAAGGACAAAGGTTTCGATGACGGCGGGGACGTCATTTACGACCCCGAGCCGCCGGAGCGGCCAAAGAAGATCAAGATCAAGCTCGCCGACGGAAAGGAGCGCACCATCCAAAGCATGATGGCCACGACCTATTGGAGCCCTGACGGCAAGCCGATCTCAGCCAACCAAATGGTCGAGACGCTCTACGGAGAGTTGCCACACTACTTTAAGGATGAGGACGAGCTTCGGCGCTTATGGAGCAAGCCCGACACGCGCAAGGCGCTGCTGCAAAGCCTGAGCGAAAAAGGATTCGGCACCGAACAGCTCTCCGAGATCAGCCGCATGATCAATGCGGAGAAGAGCGATGTGTTCGACGTCTTGGCCTATATTGCCTTCGCGCTCGCTCCGATCACGCGATCAGACCGGGTCGAGGCTCATAAGGGCGAGATATTTGCCCGCTATAACGGGAAGCTTGAGGCTTTTCTGGACTTCGTTCTCGCGCAATACGTCCAGCATGGTGTAGGTGAGCTGGATCAGGCGAAACTCAGCAATCTCTTGGAATTGAAATACCACACGATCAATGAGGCGGCGGACGAGCTTGGCGGCGTGCCGGCGATACGCGACACTTTTGTCGGCTTCCAGCAATTCCTTTACAGGCAATAGGCGCGAGCTTCCCCTTTTTGCGGGGGTGTATGGGCGCTATATGTCCGTTAAGGGCCTCTGCTATAACCCCCATTCCCGAACACCCCTCATCTCGTTGACGCAGAGGGAAGAGTCATGGATTTCGAGAAACTTTCAGACCGGCTAAAGGGATTCCTCCAGTCGGCCCAAACGCTTGCGGTCCGCGAGGGCAATCCGCAGATCACGCCGGAGCATTTCCTCAAAGTGCTGCTCGACGACCCTGAGGGACTGGCGGCGGGGCTGATCGGCCGTGCTGGTGGGGACCCCAAACAGGCGCTGGAGCGGACCGAGGCCGCTCTCGCCAAGCTGCCAAAAGTTTCAGGCTCCGGCGCGTCCCAGCCGCATATGGCCGTAACGCTCGCCCGCGTGATGGACCAGGCCGAGCAGATGGCGACCAAGGCCGGCGACAGCTACGTCACGGTCGAGCGCGCGCTCCAGGCCTTGGCCATGAACAAGGAGGCCGAGGCCTCGCGAATCCTTGCCGAGTCAGGGCTCACGCCGCAGAACCTGAACAATGCCATTAACGATCTGCGCAAAGGCCGCACCGCCGACTCGGCGGGCGCCGAGCAGGCTTACGATGCGCTCAAGCGCTACACCCGCGACTTCACCGAGGCTGCCGCCGAAGGCAAGCTCGATCCGGTGATCGGCCGCGACGAAGAGATCAGGCGCACCATCCAGGTGCTGTCGCGCCGCACCAAGAACAATCCGGTGCTGATCGGCGAGCCTGGCGTCGGCAAGACCGCCATCGTGGAGGGGCTGGCCTACCGCATCGTCAAGGGCGACGTGCCGGAGAGCCTCAAGGACAAGAAGGTGCTTTCGCTCGACATGGGTTCGCTGATCGCGGGCGCCAAATATCGCGGCGAATTCGAGGAACGGCTGAAGGCGGTGCTGTCGGAGATCGAGGCGGCGCAAGGCCAGATCATCCTGTTCATCGACGAGATGCATACGCTGGTCGGCGCCGGCAAGGCGGAAGGCGCGATGGACGCATCGAACCTGCTTAAGCCCGCGCTTGCTCGCGGCGAGCTTCATTGTGTCGGCGCCACGACGCTCGATGAGTACCGCAAGAACGTCGAGAAGGACGCCGCGCTGGCGCGGCGCTTCCAGCCGGTCTATGTGGCCGAGCCCACGGTCGAGGACACCATCTCGATCTTGCGCGGGCTGAAAGAGAAATACGAACTGCATCACGGCGTGCGCATCTCCGATGCGGCGCTGGTGACCGCCGCCACGCTGTCCAACCGCTACATCACCGACCGCTTCCTGCCAGACAAGGCGATCGATTTGGTCGATGAGGCGGCGTCGCGGTTGCGCATGCAGGTCGACTCCAAGCCCGAGGCGCTCGATGAGCTCGACCGGCGAATCATGCAGCTCAAGATCGAGCGCGAGGCTTTGAAGAAGGAGACGGACAGCGCCTCGAAGGACCGGCTGGCCAAGCTCGAGAAGGATCTCGTCAATCTCGAGGAAGAGGCGGCCACGCTCAGCCAGCGCTGGCAGGAAGAAAAGTCCAAGCTGCAAAGCGCCCAGAAGCTGAAGGAACAGCTCGACGCCGCCCGCATCGAGCTTGACCAGGCGCAACGCAGCGGCGACCTCGCCAAGGCCGGCGAGCTTGCTTACGGCGTCATCCCCGATCTCGAAGCCAAGCTCAAGAAGATCGAGGAGGAAGAGGATAAGGGCGGCGCCATGGCGCAGGAAGTCGTGACGCCAGACCTGATCGCCCAAGTGGTGTCGCGCTGGACCGGCATCCCGGTCGATAAGATGCTCGAGGGCGAACGCGAGAAGCTGCTCCAGATGGAGACGCAGATCGCCAAACGCGTGATCGGCCAAGAAGAGGCGGTCACGGCGGTCTCGACTGCGGTGCGGCGCTCGCGTGCCGGTTTGCAGGATCCCAACCGGCCGATGGGCTCGTTCATGTTCTTAGGCCCGACCGGCGTCGGCAAGACCGAGCTAAGCCGTGCGCTTGCCGAATTCCTGTTCGACGACGAGCACGCCATGATCCGCATCGACATGTCGGAATATATGGAGAAGCACTCGGTCGCCCGGCTGATCGGCGCGCCCCCCGGCTATGTCGGCTATGAAGAGGGCGGGGCGCTGACCGAAGCCGTGCGGCGCAGACCTTATCAAGTCATTCTGTTCGACGAGATCGAGAAGGCGCACCCGGACGTGTTCAACGTCCTGCTGCAAGTGCTCGACGACGGCAGGCTGACCGACGGCCAGGGCCGCACCGTCGATTTCCGCAACACGCTGATCATCATGACCTCGAATCTCGGCTCGGAATTTCTGGTCAATCAGCCGGAAGGCGAGGATTCCGACGCCGTGCGCGACCAGGTGATGAACGTGGTGCGCGGCCATTTCAGACCGGAGTTCTTGAACCGAGTTGACGAGATCATCCTGTTCCACCGCTTGAAGCGCGAGCAGATGGGCAAGATCGTCGATATCCAGATCGGCGGGCTGCAGAAGCTGCTTGCCGAGCGCAAGATCACGATCGAGCTTGACGATGCCGCCACGGACTGGCTCGCCAAGAGGGGCTACGACCCGGCCTATGGCGCGCGGCCCCTCAAGCGCGTGATCCAGAAATACGTGCAAGACCCGCTCGCTGAGCAGCTGCTCGAAGGGACGATCCACGACGGCGAGAGGGTCGAGATCACCGCCGGCAAGGACGGGCTCTTGTTCAACGGCAAAGCCGCCAAAGCCGCAGCCTAGACTTACATGAGACGACTGGCCTCAACCGGCCGGGCCGGGAAAGAGGCAAGAAAAACAAGCCGGAGTGTGGCCTTCAGGCGCTTGCCTCTTAGCGAATTCTGTTGTCTCCTCGGCCCGGTAAAGCGCCAGAACTCGGGGGAAAACGTGAACCTTCGCCTGCCGGTCATACTGCTGTTCGCAGGCCTGGCGGGCTGCGTTTCGGGCGGCGGAGAGGATTGGCGCATCCACTATGTGAGCTTTGGCGCCAATCCCCCGGAAGGCAACCGCGTCACCGTCTGCCACGCCTATACCTGCAAGGAGCAGACCCCCTATACCTTCAACAAGGCCCAGATCGCGGAAATCAAGGCGCTGATGAAGAAGATCAAGCGCTCCGACACACCGTTCGAAGAGCGCCGCGCCGTGGCTTACGCCATCTCCTATATGGAGGTGAAGGTCGGCAAGAAACTCGGCATCAAGGATGTGGCGGGCATGCAGTTCACCGCCTCGGGCGATCCCAGCCAACAGGATTGCGTCGACGAGGCCACCAACACGACGAGCTATCTGCTCGTGCTTCAGTCAAACGGGTTGCTCAAGCACCACACCGTGTCCGGCACGATGTCCAAGGAAAATCTTGCCAAGGGCTTTGCCACGCTCAATCCGGTGAAATACTGGCCGCACTGGACTGCCGTGCTCACGGAGAAGGAGACCGGCCAGAAATATGCCATCGACTCCTGGCTGTTCCCGAACGGCGAGAACCCCGCCGTGGTCAAGGTCGAGGACTGGTACATCAAAGACAGCAATTAGAAAGCCACGCTCCGCTCCAACGGGCATGGACGTGATCGCGCCGCACACTCGTAGCGCGTGGACATGAACGTTCGTGGATGGGAGAGGGAGGGGGGAAGCGCTACTGCGTGCTGGCTTGAGCGACGCGGGTGGTGACCGGATCCATCTGCATCAGCATTTCGATGCGGCGGCGTTCCCGTTTGAACTCGGCGAGCTGGCGTCCGGTGAGTTGCAGCCCGCGCGGCACTTGCATGGTCATCGGGTTGATGAAGTCGTTGTTGACCAGGACTTCGAAGTGACAATGCGGGCCGGTCGAGAACCCGGTCGATCCGACATAGCCGATGATTTGGCCTTGCTTAACCTTGACGCCCGGCTCGACGCCGGAAGCAAAGCGAAGCATGTGGCCATAGGCGGTCGTAAAGCCGTTAGCGTGGCGGATGCGAACGTAATTGCCGTAACCGCCGTGGCGCCCAACCCGCTCCACCGTTCCGTCGCCGGCGGCAAGGATTGGCGTTCCGGAGGGCGCGGCCCAATCGACGCCGGTATGCATGCGCGAGCGATGCGAAATCGGATGGACGCGCTTGCCGAATCCTGAAGTGTAGCGGCTACCTTTGACAGGATTGCGCATCAGGAATTTCTTGGCGCTGTTGCCCTGCTCGTCGTAGTAGTCGACCACATTGTCGGGCGTGCGGAAGCGGTAAAATCTGTGGACTTGCCCGTCGATGGTCACAGAGGTGTAAAGGAGTTCGCCGGCTTCGCCTTCGTCGCCGGCGCCGTCAAAGAACAGCTCGAAATTGTCGCCGGCTTTGACGCGCTTCTTGAAGTCAACGTCGTAAGAATGGATGCGAAGCAGCTTGAGGATGGTTTCGGCGGGAATCTTTTGCTGGAGGGCGGCGTGATAGAAGCTCGTATAGAGCGAGGGACGGGCAGAGGCTTTCTGCATCTTGCCGTCATCGCCGATCGGCTTTGCCGAGGCGACGAATTCGCCCTTCCGGTTGCGTGCCGCGGTGGCGAGGTGGTCACCCTTGGCGTAGATGCTGACCTTGACCGGTTCCATCTGCCCGGTGTCTGACGGGGCGGGCACCAGCGTGAGGCGTATCTCCTGGCCCGATCGCAGGTCCTTGGCCGCGAACAGAGGCTCGAGCGTTTCGACGATCTCCTGGGCTTGAGGGAGCTCCGCGCCGTTCTTGGTCAGGAGGCTCGACAACGTGTCGCCGCGCCCGACCTTCAGCGTCTTGGTCTCGGCGCCCGGATAGATATCCTCGAAAGTGTCGTCGTCGTCGACGTTCCCATCGGCCGATTTATGGATCACCGTCGTCTTGGGCCCGCGCAAAGCGCCAAAACGATCTTCGGGATGATAGGCCGCTTCGATCAGCTGCGGCTCTCCGTCGGTTGCGACCGCACCCTCGGCATAAGCGAAAATCTCCGCCGCCTCGGCAACCAGCCGCCCGACGTCCTCAGGCTTGAGCTCGATGCCATCCGACTGCGGCAAGATCCCGCCGGCGACCTCGACCACATTGAGGCTCACCGTCTGCGCCGCGTCCTCGGCTTTGCCGTCGGCGCCGACCGGCGTTGCATCGGAATAGAGCTTGAAGGGATTGAACGGAGGTAATTCATCGGCATCGTCCGGACGTTCGGTGGCAAGGCCGGCGATGATCCGAAGGTAAGGCTTGATGGTTATGAATTCGCGGCTGCCGATCCGCTCGACCACCGTGTCGTGGATGACTTGACGGGTGGCAAAGCCTGCTTCGGTCAGTTGGATGCGGTCCCCTTTATGGCCGTTCGCGCTCTGCCAGTCGGTGGCGCGTGTGGCGGTGCGCATCGGCTGGAGTGCGGCAAGGCTCGCGCGCTTGAACGAGCTGACCATGCCGGAGCCGTCGCTCATGTTCAGCGAGGCGTAGATCGCGACCCCGATGAGACAGACGCCGACCACGCCGGCAAGACACGTGCTCGCCAGCCATTTCAGCCGGCCGCTTGCGCCCTCGGGTCCCGTTTCGCAGCGATAGACCGCCGGCAGCTTGCGCTCGGGCTTAGGCAATTCGCCAAGAAAGATGGATGGGAGTCCGGAAGCGGCGGCCGGCACCAGGGCCTGACCGAGCTTTCGACGCGCAAAGCGATCGCGGCGTCTAAACAATCCGCATTCCCCCCCGTCAATCGGTGCCCGCGCGCACGCTTAAGTGTCAGTTCGCGTCCGGACGGACAGCACCGAAACGGTTGCAATCCCTCAAACGAGGCGGGAGCGATCGCCGATGGAGGTCGTTGACCCTGACAAAATCCTTGACCGAGCCGTTTTCGCGCCGCCACTTGACGCAGCGTCTTTCGGCACTATTTCAAGGTCTTCGGTCCTGAGGTCTCCCCCTTCGGCGGGTTCCCTAGAAGCCATACATACCCCTGTATGGCTACCTCGCCGTTAACACCGCTGAGACTGGCGGCGTATTCAGGCAGGAATGTGGCCTTAAGGTCACAATCGCTGAAAAAATGAGGGCCTGACCACGGTTTTACCGGCCCCTTGACAAGGCTGGTTCCAATGCTTACATGAAGAATTCGCGCGGGTTGCTCCCACTTCCTGCGGGACTATACGCGACCGCGCGATCCTTCGGACAGAAGCGGAATCGTACCTGAGTTCGCCTCAGGGGATGACCGGCTGTCGTTGACTCCGGATGGGGGATTTGCTTCCATCGGGGGTTCGGGAGCGTGGCTTTTTGCCGCGCTTTTCGAACGGCTCTTTGACATTGTGATGCGAAGAAAGGGAAACGCAGACGGCGGAGTCCTTGCGAGCCGGCTTCTTCGGAAACCGGCGACGAGACTCTGACGATCGTTTGCGTTTTTCAAGCCAATAGGCGTGTTGCACGCGAATCTTAACGGATTTGCGTCGCGCCACGTTTGTTGGGAACTCGTCAAAACGCAG
>Ga0307425_1001593_pt1 | contig 13408 bp, 12 predicted proteins | sample SalMarWE160330MG_FD_202152 | JGI IMG/M metagenome (GOLD analysis project Ga0307425, IMG submission 202152) | Salt marsh sediment microbial communities from the Plum Island Ecosystem LTER, Massachusetts, United States - WE1603-30 | ecosystem: Environmental > Aquatic > Marine > Intertidal zone >... | reverse complement strand
ATAAAGAAAGAAAAAGTTTTATTTTTATTATCCAGCTGATAGCTTTTTTCTTTAACCCAGCTGCCTGTAGCCTTTACCGTTTTTTGAGTGGTCATTACTTTAGCAAAGTCATCAGCATATTCAATATTACTCTGGGTAAACAAGTACCCCATCAAAACAAGAAAAACTGCTATAATGACTCCGCCGAATATATATTTATTTTTCATTTTTATCTCCGATTATTTCTTTTTCAATACTCTTTAGTCTTTTATCTAATGTCAGCATGTATAAAAATATTCCTATCCATACGATTAATACAATTACCATTACTATGTATATCGCGTTATCTTGTAGAAAATTATAAAGTCCTTCCAAAATTATCCTCCTAGCACAGATTTATCCGAAATTATTTGCTGCTTATCTAATTTATCTTTAATTATTATTGACCGATAACCAACTCTCCACATCCAGAAATATAAAATCGTGAATCCTATAAGCGAAAGGAAAAAAATCAGCTGCATACTTGAGTTCATCTTAAAATCTACAATAGGACCTGCGTTTGTATCATCTGCAGAACCGGGATGAAGTCCTTTCATAATTCTCGGCATTACAAAAATAAAAAACGGTACTGTAACAAAAGCAATCAAAGAATAAACTGCTGAAAGTGTTGCTCTTTTATCTTCCGATTCAATGGATGAACGAAGTGCAAACAATGCACCGTAAATTAATAAGATTGCAAAAATGCTTGTCTGCCTCGGGTCCCAACTCCAAAAAGATCCCCACGCAAATTTTGCCCAAACCGCACCGGTTACTGTAGCAAGAATACAAAAAATCATTCCAAGCTGAGCTGAAGCGTAAGCTTTCGCATCTTCATCAAGATTTTTAGTTCTTAAATATCTGAAACTGAAAATGGTTGACATTAAAAAAGCAATTACGGTCAGCCACGCCGTGGGAACATGAAAGAAAATAATTTTAGCATTTTCTTCCAATCCGGGAATAAAAGGAAATTGATACCAGGCGTTGGGGTTCTCAACAATTGGAAACGCAATTCCTGCAATTGATACGAACACTAAAAGTATAAATAAGAAAATTTTCCAGATCATTTAATTTTAGTTTTATTAAACCTTTGAAATTGGTTAATCTTTCCAGATAAAATCGAACAGCATATAAGATGCAGTAAACATAATTACGTCGTAACCAACAACTATTGCCAGCTCAAATTGAGCTTCTTCAAAGCTTGTACCATCAAACGAGAACAAAGTTAATTGAACGCAGGTAAGAATCAAAGGCAATAAAATCGGAAAGGAAAGGACGGGGTAAAGGGTTCCTTTTGCACCTGCTTTTGCAATAATTGCAGCTATTATTGTGGAGGCCACAGCTAAACCTATATTTCCCAGAATGAATGTCACCAAAAAGAGAGAAAAGTTCTGTACAATAAAATTTTCGAACAATGCTGAGTAAAGAAGTGAAATAACCAGATTCATACAAAAAACGAGAATCAGGTTAAAAATAAGTTTACCTGAAAATACGGTAGACGGCGAAGCGATCAGTTGAAGCGTAAGAGTTGTTCCCCTTTCTTCTTCAGAAACAAACGCTCTTGCCAGACCAGACATTGCTGTAAAAAAGATTACAACCCAGAAAAGACCGCCGGTTAGGCTTTCATTAATTGTTTCATTTCCGATTGAAAAAAGAATAACACTTATTGCAACAATAATGAACATTGCAAGAGAATTAATTGCATAACGCGTTCTCAATTCAGAACTGAAATCTTTTTTAAAAAGTGCGTAAGCCTTGGCTATCATTTATACTTTTCCAAAAATAAAACTTCCTGGCACAATTCAAGATCTTTCATTTCATTAGATGCAACAATAACAATTCGGTTTTTACCTTCTTCAAGAATTATTTTGTAAACGACTTTTTTTCCTTCTTCGTCGAGATTAGAAGTTGGTTCATCAAAAATTAAAACATCAGGTGAATGCATTAATGCAAACGCAAACTTTAACCTTTGCTTCATTCCCGATGAATAAGTTTTAACAAGATCATCCTTTCTATTATCTAAAAGGAATTGACTTAAATAGTATAATACTTTTTCTTTATTAAAAGGAACACCACGAATCTTTGCAAATATTTTCAGATTCTCCCAGGCTGAAAACTCTTCATAGAGAACAAGGTAAGGCGAAACAAAACCTATATGATTGTGAAGTTTTTCCGGAATAATTTCTCCGTCGGAATTTTTATGAATTATTTTTCCCGAAGTGGGAGCGATAAGTCCTGCGATTATTTTAACAAGTGTCGATTTACCGGAACCGTTGGGACCGGAAATACCAAATATTCCTTTCTCGTTCCAGTTAAAATTGATATCATTAAAAATTAATCTCCTACCGAAGGATTTGGAAAGGTTTTGAGATTGGATTGAGTAATTACTCATTGAAAATTACAATTTTACCTTTTAAGATATCATCTCCCCTCTTAATTACATATATATATACACCTGAAGCTAGTTTGTTCTTGTTCTGATCAAGTCCATTCCAACTTACACCTTTTTGATCACCGGGCAAATTTTGAATTTGTAATACTGAACCATAGATAAGTTTCATTCCAACTGAATAAATACCAAAATCGACAGTTTCACCCAATCTTGATTCAAATGGGAAAAAGACTAAAGGTGCAGATAAAAAATTTGATTTGTAATTAAACGGATTTGGATATGCATAGCTTAAGTCATTTGGTATTTGTTTTTCTATGCTATCAGCTAACACCACTACATCATTTAAAATTTCAGAAAGTGACCAATAGCCCGAACCAGATAGACTAAAATCTGCAGAATATTTATCTGCTAATTTTCTGCTACCGCTAATTGTATCTGAGAAAAGAGTGTAAATAAAATTAAAGGTATTAGTTGGTTGATTTAAAGCTGAATTAATATCTCCGTTTGTAGTAATAGAAATTAGTGTATCGCCATTCGTTATGTTACTAAATCTTATAAAATTGTTTGATGTAGCATAAGCATCCACTTGCGCATAATTGAACTGGGGATAGGAAATTGTAACTAAAGGTGTCACAAGAGGATAATGCATTGCTTCATCAAAATATAATCCGGGTACAGCACGATAACTTGTGAAGTAAGTCCATATTCCAAACTTATTATATTCTTTTTGAAAAGACGTTCCTATAGGATAAAGAGAACTGTTAATTGCATACAAAGCCCGTTGCGTTGGCATAGCCTCCCACTGACTTTTTATAACTTCGAATCCATAATTTTTAACAAGAAAAATATTCCAGATTGCCATATCATAACCAATGTGATTGGGAAACGTCTTATACGTACTATTAAAATAAGAACTCATATAAGTGTAGTAATCATTTATAGTGTTATAAACAAATTCTTCCATCGAGGTTGAAGTCAATTCATAGAAATATGTATCAGATGCTCTGTAACTACTTCCATCTGTTGGAGCGTAATTACCAAATTGAATTGCGTGATGGAATTCATGTGCGACAGTGACCCTTGCTGCATCTATTGGTTGCTTAGGTGGAGTAGCATTTGAATACCAGGGAAAGTCATTATCCATTTCTATGTAACTTATCCAACTTGACGTTCCAATGTTCGTTTCACTCGTTGTCTGTCCGTACAAATTACCAAGGTTTATCACGTAAATATCATATTTTTCATCCCCCCCTTCTGAGCCATCGGGAGGAGGAGGAGGGTAACCCAGGTAATTGATCTCAAAAGAATATGCTGAATCTACTGCCTGAGCGAGTAGATTAATATCATAACCAATAGCATCTGCTCCAGTAGTTGTATAATGAATTCTGAAATGTTGGTTAGGACTTACAATATTGTTGGGTAGCTGAGGTCTTTGAAGAAATGGTTTTAAAATATTCTGTTGTTTCAAGCTAAAATTGTTAAAGTTTGATTTTGCTTCATTGACGACACCAAACCCACATTTACGGTCCTCAGGGGTTAATGGAATAAGTTGAGAAGACTGAGAAAGTAATTCCGGGGCTCTAATTTGTAGAAACTTTGTATAAAGTGAATCGAGCTGCTGTCGGTTTAATTCCTGTGAATGTATTGGTGTCACTAAAATTAAACTTGCTACAATTAACCAGGAACCGTGTATTATTTTGTTAATGATTGTATTGATAAACAACCTTCGTTTTTGTTAGAATAAACCAAATAATAATTTTTCTTATCAAGTCTGGCGAAAAAATAATCAGAAACATTTTTAGCTTCAAGCATTTTTCTCAGAAGATAAGTTTTTTGTTTTTCACTGTAAACCAGTGTGTAAATATAAGCATCACCTTCTGCATTTAATGTAAAATTAATGATACCCTTGATGGATGTTGCTCCGAAAAATCCCCTTCCAAACTTTTTTATGTACTTTGGCGGAATACTGAACAATGGGGTATTGGTGCTTAATTTATCTGCTGATAAAACCAGAGAATAGCTGTCACTTTTACTCTGAACTATGCTTACCAATGATGGATATTCGTTGTTGAAATAATCCGCACCAAACAGACTAATGCTTAAACTATCAGATTGAGGTACCTGAAAATAATTTGTGTATTCATTTGGACCTGGTTTAACCTCTGCCATTTTAAACTGGAAAGAAGCACCTTCAGATTTCCAATAATAAATTTTTGGATTATTATTAACAAAGATTTTTGCCAGAGTCACATTTCTATCAACAAAAGGATATTCTTTAAAGGTTACACTTAAGTCCCGATTTTCAAATTTCCCCAGATACATTTTTGATTCTTTATTATATACCAAAAAAACATTTACAAGTGTGCTGTCTATTCGCTGTATTGACACATCCAGAATCTCGCCGGGTGCATACAGTTGTTTCCGGTTCAGCTTATTTGTGTAAAAATTATATCTAAACACTTCCAGCAAAGGTGTTCCTTTTGAATAGCAATAAAAAATTTTCCTTCTCTTAAAAAATTCATCTACAAGAATTTGTTTATGCTTATCTACAAGAAGAAATGAATAATAAACCGTGGGAATTCCTTTTTCATTATTTAAGCAAAGTTTTAGAGAATTATCACCTTCGTCAATAAAACTTATATCCGGAATATCATCGTTGTCATAATTGAATTTCTTAACTGCACCAACCTGAATAGAAGGAACAATTTTAGATTCTCTCCCTATTTCATTAAGTATATTAATAAACTCGATTTCGCCGGATTCAAAAAGGCAGGCAATATTTTCTGAATTGCCGGATTTATATTTTGTAAATGAACTAATAGATGAGCTTTTCAGATAGTTAATCCCCTCGTAGAAACTGCTACCTTCTTTTCCGAAGAAAATAATTAATTTGCCAAGATATCCTGTAACTGCCATATCAATGATTTTATCGTTATTAAAATCTGCGAATTGAATTCTGGTAGGTACTTCATCTAATTGGATTGAAGTCTTTTTATCATAAGAAGATTGGAAATCCCCGAATAAAATTTCAACACGGTCGTTAACAGAATAAACTATATCCTGAAATCCATCTTTATTATAATCTACGGTCTTTAACAGATTTATTCTCTCTGGAAAATTGATGGAACGCCTTAACCTGAAATCTCCATTAGTATTATTAAAATAAAATTGTAGTGAATTTTCCAGAATATTAAATGCTAATATGTCCAGATAACCATCACTGTTCAAATCAATGAAAATAGCATCGCTAAAACTTGTACCAGTTACTATTTTTTTTTCTCCAAAATTTTTACCGGATCTGAAAAGAATTGACAAGCCATCAAAACCGCTTCCGAAGACAAGAATCTCTTCCTTTCCGTTTAAATCAACATCACCCGTACAGATTTTTTCCGGATAAGAATCAAAAGTAATCTCCCCCAGTCTATCTTCTATTAAAACCATAGATATTGATAATAAAGAAATCTTTCTCAGCTTTCGCTCTATTGTAACAAAATATTTAGTACTATCCCCTTTACCTTTTAATTCTTTTAACTGTGATATTTCAGAATTTATTTGAAACTCTTTAAGATTAGTACCATCTCCGGGCATACCTGATAGAATTGCAATCTTTTTTGATGTAGGAGTGTATAAAATAAGTTCTTCATTTTTATCAAAATTCAGATCGGCAGGAATTACATCCTTATAATCCTTTGGCAGCGCAAAAGATTTTAATGAGCAAAAACCGTTAATTGGAATTTGACTTAAAATTTGAGTAGAATAAAAAATAAATAAGAGAACGCAGCTAATTATGATGCGACCGGCTTTTGAGCCGGTTTTCTCTCCTGATAAGTGCCTCATTAAATCTTCTTTTCTGTTCATTTGTTTCTGGTAAAGCATCAACAGCTTTTACCGGTTTACCCTCTTCATCAACACAAACAAATGTCAGGTAAGCCGAATTCGTATGTTTTACTATGTTCTCTCTAAAAGATTGTGCGAAAACTTTTACCCCTACTTCTAAGGAAGTGTTAAAAACTCTGTTGACTGAAGAAAGAAGAGTAACTGCATCACCAAGTTTGATAGGATGATGAAAATCTACTCTGTCCACAGAAGCTGTAACACAAATTCTGCTATTATGTTTCCCGGCACTAAGGGAAGCACAAATATCTATCCAGAACATCAGCTGTCCCCCGAAGAGCGTCCCCAACTGGTTTGTATGGTTGGGTAATACAAGCTCTGTCATAGTTACTTGTGAATCAGTTATTTTCCGGGCAGTCATTAGTTAGAAGAATAGCTTCCTTTCAGTTTTCCTTCGAGTGAGTCTTTCAATTTCTGAATTTCTCCAATCTCTTCATCATTGGGATAGAGACGAATAAATTTCTTCATCTCTGTAAGCGCTTCATCTTCTCTCTCCCTATCCATCAAAAGCTTTATTTTACGATACATTGCCATTGGTGCATATGGTGTATCGTGATATACTTCAACCACCCCATCAAAATACTTTAAAGCAGCAGTGTAATAATTCATCTTTTCATATATAACCGCAATAGAATATTCTTTATGAGCGAGCTTATCGTTCAACTCATTAATCTTGTTTTCAGCTTCCGATACTTTTTCATTTAAAGGAAAGAAATCAACGAATGCCTGGTATTCATCAATTGCTTTTTTAGTATACTTTTGATCAAGAGTATAATTCGGTGAAAGTTCGTAGTAACATTCTGCCAGCATAAACTGTGCATCAGAAACAAATTCACTTGCAGGCATATTTTTTATCAGCTTACTGAATTCATAAGCTGCAAGAATGTATTCTCCCCGCTGATACCTGCACATTCCTGAATAATATTGAGCATCATCAACAACACTATTACCGGGATACTGAAGCATAATTGCCTCAAATTCAGTTGCTGCTTCCTGGTAATCTTCATCTTCATATAAACTTATGGCGGCCTTAAGTCTTTCATCCGGTTGCAAATCAACAAAATTATTTGACGAACCGCATCCCCAGAGAAGTAATAACAAACCGCTAAAAGCTATAATATATTTTATCATAAATGCTGTAATTTCATAAAATTCAACGGTAATATTAACTAAAATTGGTTTGGCTTCAAAGGTAAAAGAGATCACTTACTCCTGATAATAAAGAATAGCGCTACCACAACTGCTGCTGTTCCTATTGCAATTAAAGGTTCGGCTACACCTGATATGAAAGGTTCCGGTGGTATAGTGCTTTTCGTGAATGGGAAGGAATCATTTTCAAGATATTTTATATCTTCAACTTTAACTGTATCAATCTTTGTAATTTCAAATTCTCTTTTCCCCTCTTTGGAAAAGGATTGTAAGTAGTTTCCAAAAATTGTTGTATAGCGTTGAATGTAGTGTGAGCCAAACCAGCCGTCTTTAAACATCTCGCCATATTCGACCCCGGCTCCTTCCATTACTATATCAACGTGGGGAATATGGAGCTCTTGAGGAATGTAATTGAGAATTTCTTTCCCGTTTTTTTGGAATCTTGTTATAATATTATTGTAGAAGAGTGAATAGCTTTCACCTAAATTTAGTTTTAGCAGAATTTGATTTTCCTTTGGTGGTATTTGCTGAACGATTTGATCAACGAGCGAATCAGTAAGTGAATAAAAAACTTCGAGGTTTGTTTTAGTCTGGCAGTTACCTTTGAGAGACAACGAAGTAAGGGCAATCAGGAGAAAGAATATCTTTCCCGGAATAAAAAGATGATGATTAAAAAACTTATTCAGCATTATATTGTTAATATCATAAGAATGATTATGAGTATCAAGCCTTGCTGATTTCTGTACACAAAAAAGCTGTCATTCCGGCCCTGCCTGTCCGGCAGGCAGGTTGTCCGGAATCCGACAGCATTACAATTATTCATTCATAATTCTTAATTATGAATTATCCCGCCATTGCCTGCAATCTTTTAATTCTCTCTTCTGTTGACGGATGAGTTGAAAAAAGTTTCGACATTCCCCCACCGTGAAGTGGATTTATAATGAACATATGAGCAGTAGTTGGATTAGAATGATAAACTGGTTTTATCTGATTTCCTCTTGAGATTTTCTGAAGAGCTGATGCGAGCCCTAACGGATTTCCTGTAAATTCTGCACTGCCTTTATCTGCAGCAAATTCTCGCGAACGTGAGATAGCCATTTGAATAAGCATAGCAAGTATCGGAGATAAAATAAGAAGTACTAAACCTCCTATTCCAGAACCACCTCTTTCATCATTACCTCTTCCAAACATAAAAACCCAGCCTGCCATCTGTGCTATGAAGGAAATTGAACCCACTAATGTAGCAGCAATCGTGCTAATAAGCGTATCACGATGTTTAACGTGAGCAAGTTCGTGAGCCATTACACCTGCAAGTTCTTCATTGCTTAAGCCTTGTAAAATTCCTGTTGTGGCTGCCACGGCAGCGTGATCAGGATTTCTTCCTGTAGCAAATGCATTAGGTGTCGGATCATTTATCAAATATACTTTCGGCATTGGCAAGTTGGCCTGCTTTGCCAGCCTTTCAATCATATCATAAAACTTTGGTGCTGATTCTCTGTTTACTTCTTTCGCTCTGTACATTTTCAGAACGATTTTATCAGAAAACCAGTATGAACCGAAGTTCATTAATAATGAAAAAACTAAAGCGATAGTCATTCCCGTGTTGCCACCAAGAAGGTAACCAACAAACAGGAATAAAACCATCATTAATGTCATTAAAAATACTGTTTTAACCGCGTTCATTTTTTACTCCTTTATTTTCAAAAACAAATCTAAATCCAAGAAAGTTTCGTTTCAACACAAAGTTAGATGCTATTAAAGAATATCTGTTTCATAATTAACATAATTATAAATTATTCATTTTTCATTATCCATTACTTCTCCCCTTGCCTTTATTAGCTATAATTCTTAAATAGCTGAAGCAATTTTCAAGGAGTTTAGATGAAAGCCATATTATCATTTCTATTCATCATTTTATTTTCAATCTTTTCATTAACCTTTGGTCAAACCACATACGATTTTCTAAGAGTTGATATGAGTGCCCGCGCAGCAGCACTCGGTGGAAGCTTTGTTTCAAATAATGATGATGTAGATGTAATTTTTTACAATCCTGCGGGAATGAACTTCCTTGAAAAAAATCCTGCCTCATTTTCATTTGTTAAACACTTGCTGGACATTAATCTTTTCAGCGTTGCTTTCTCAACTGAATTTGAAAATATCGGAAGATTTGGTACTGCAGTAAAGTATATCAACTACGGAACATTTGATCAGGCAGATGAATTCGGCAACAGAACCGGTGAATTTGGTGCAGGAGAATTAGCTTTTCTTGTCGGATACGCTAACGAATTCAGCCCAAATTTCTATTACGGGGCTAATGCTAAATTTATTTACTCAAGCATCGCAGATAAATCATCAAGTGCAGTCGGAGCTGATCTCGGAATTAATTATGAATTTCCCGCACAGCAACTAAACCTTGCTGCAACAGTATTAAACCTCGGTACACAAATTTCATCTTACATAAATACAAAAGAAGATTTGCCGCTGGATGTTGTAATTGGAGTTTCAAAAAGACTTGAAAGAGTTCCCGTTCGCCTGTCACTTGATTTCCACCAGCTGAATAAAAAACGTGATGATGCTCTTCAGCACCTCAAAGGTTTTAGTGTTGGTGCTGAGTTTTATTTAAGTGAAGTCTTCACACTACGTTTCGGATATGATAACGAAAGACGCTCTGATCTTAAAGTTGGTTCTTCTGCAGGTATAGCAGGATTTAATGGCGGACTTGGAGTAAAGGTTTCTGAATACCAGTTCAGCTATGGTTATTCTTCTTTGGGATTGGTGGGTGCAATGCATAGGATAGGCGTTTCAACTTCATTGTAATTTCCTATTTTCTTTTCTGCGATTCTATCTTATCTATTCTAGCAAGATAATCCTCTGCCTTATCGTGTGAATCTTTAAACTCGCGCATATCTAAAACTCGCTCATAATATTTTTTAGCTTCATTATAATTTCCTTTGGTTTCCAGAATTGTTCCCGAATAAAGTGTGGCATTTATCTGGAAACCCGACTCTTCATCGCTATCAATTTTTTTGGATTCGTCAATACACTTTTTGAAATAGGCTAAAGCTTCATCCAGCTTTCCCTGGTTTTTAAGGTAAGAAGCAACATAATAATTTGCTTCCCTTTTAACCATCGGTGTGTTATAACCTTCGTAATTTTTTGCTGCTTTATTTAAAACATCTTTAAAAACTGAATCGGCGAAAGTCCATTCGCTTTTCCTAACTGCTATTCTGCCAGACCATCTTTCAAACACCGGATTATCTGGAAATTTACCTGCAAGCTGCCTGGCATAAATCTCAGCGGAGTTCATATCACTTTCAAAATAATAATAGAACGTAACGAGAATATATTTTGCTTCGTAGCTGGAATACTTGCCAATTCTCGCAGCTTCTTTAAGCTGATTCAAACCAAGCTCTTTATCCCCTGATGGAAAAAATATCATTACAGGTTTAACGATGGGATACCTTTCTGGTATTACTGCTGCGAGGTAGTTATAAATTCCAAAGCCAAGTTTCACATCCACGTTTGTCGGGTCGAGTTCTGCAGCATGGTCAACAATCGGAAGTGCTTCCCTGCCATCATCGGCAGCTTTGAACCAGCTTTCGCGCATTACTCTCAGTCTACCACGGAAACCTATCGCACCACCTTTGAAGAAGAGTGCGTCCACGTTATTTGGATCTTTATCAAGTATCTGGTCACAGAAGTCAATTGTATTATCAATCTCACTCAAAAATCGATCATCGAGATCTTCATCTTCCTCATTCTTTAAAATGATTTTCCACCAATCAATCATTGCAAAAAAGAATTTTCCAGCAGGATGCATTGGATATTGTGCTTTTAAAATGTTGAATGTTTTTTCTGCATCTGCAAATTTTATATTGTAGATTTGATTTATACCAGCTTTAACGAGAGAATCGTAGTTTGCTTTTTGTGCAAAGCAGCTAAAAGAAAGAAAAATTAGAAATGTGAAAACTGATAATATAAGTTGTTTCATATTTTAGGCAGATTGAATCTTGTTCAACAAATAGCCAGCAAGTTTATCAATGGAAACTCTTTCCTGTTCCATTGTGTCTCTTTCACGAACTGTTACTGTTTGGTCTTCGAGAGTTTGTGTATCAATTGTAATACAGTAAGGTGTTCCGGCTTCATCCTGCCTGCGGTAACGTCTGCCTACTGCACCTTTATCATCATAAAACACTCTGAAAGATTTTCTTAAATCTGTTTCAATCTTTCTTGCAATTTCAGGCATTCCATCTTTATTTACTAAAGGAAAGATCGCTGCTTTAGTTGGTGCAAGTCTTGGATGAAATTTAAGCACAGATCTCAATTCACCTTTAACTTCCTCTTCATAATAAGCATCAATTAAAAATGCCATAAATGATCTGCTCGCACCTGCAGAAGTTTCAATAATAAATGGTATTAATTTTTCTTTTGTCTGCTCATCAAAATATTTTAATGATTTACCGGAAAATTCTTCGTGTCTGCTTAGGTCGTAGTCTGTTCGATTATGAATTCCTTCTATCTCTCCCCATCCGAAAGGAAATTCGTACTCAATATCAACAGCTTCTTTTGCATAATGTGCAAGCTTATCCGCTGGATGATCGTGGTAACGTAATTTTTCGGGAGTCATTCCCATACTTTTGTACCAATCCATTCTTTCAGACTTCCAGTAATCGTACCACTCTTTATCATTATTTGGATTGACAAAGAATTGCATTTCCATCTGCTCAAATTCACGAGTTCGGAATAAAAAGTTTTTTGTATTTATTTCATTTCGGAAAGCCTTACCGATTTGTGCAATACCAAACGGAAGTTTTTGTCTCGAAGCACCTTGAACATTAAGAAAGTTGACAAAAATTCCCTGTGCAGTTTCCGGTCGCAAGTAAACAACCGAACCAGTATCTTCAACCGGGCCAATGAAGGTTTTAAACATTAGATTAAATTTCCTCGCATCGGTGAAGGTTCCTTTATTACCACACTGAGGGCAATTCAAATGCGCCAGAAGCAGCTTTGAAATTTCTGCATCTTCAAGTAAAAGTGTGAATGGATTTTCATCTCCGGGATTGTTCAGTTTATCATCTATCTTTTTAAGAAGTCTTTCGTCACTCTTTAAATTCTCTTTTAATTCCTGGATTGCTTTATCCTTCTTTTTATCGGCATAAGAATCTCCAAGCACATCAAGTCGGAAACGAGCTTTGCATTGTTTACAGTCAATCATAGGGTCTGTGAAATTTTCGACGTGACCTGAAGCTTCCCAAACTCTCGGGTGCATTAAAATGGAAGCATCAATACCTTCTACATCTTCGCGGTAAGTCATCGTTTTCCACCATTCGTTTTTTACGTTATTCAGCAGCTCGACACCAAGCGGACCGTAATCCCAGCAACCGTTTAATCCACCGTAAATTTCACTCGATTGGAAGACAAAACCCCTTCTTTTCGCAAGAGATACAATCTTTTCTAAAAGGTTATTTTGATTAGCATTTTTATTGGAAATTGTAAGTTCCTCCGTTAAAATTCGAAATTTTAGGTAGGAATATAGCAAAGAATTGTGAGAGAATTTAGTGAAATAATTGTTAGGTTTGCTATAGTCTATAAGAACCATTTCTCATCTCATATTTATTTTTCCAACAAAAAACGGATGGAAAATGTTAAAAGCACTTTTACCTAAAGAAGAAAAATATTTTGACGACTTTAGAGAGATGATCTCTCACATCCAGCAGATGGCAAAATACACAGAGGAACTTTTTTCTGACGGGCCGATTGATAAAAACCATTATCTTAATATCAAACCTCTTGAACTTAGATGTGATGAAATTTCTTCCAGGGTCGTTAAAAGACTAAATAAAACTTTTATTACTCCTTTTGACAGGGAAGATATTTTAGCTTTAACAAAAAGGTTAGATGACATTAGCGATAATTTATTAGGTGCTGCTGCAAGAATTGAGACATTTAACATCTCTA
>Ga0307425_1001592_pt1 | contig 13411 bp, 14 predicted proteins | sample SalMarWE160330MG_FD_202152 | JGI IMG/M metagenome (GOLD analysis project Ga0307425, IMG submission 202152) | Salt marsh sediment microbial communities from the Plum Island Ecosystem LTER, Massachusetts, United States - WE1603-30 | ecosystem: Environmental > Aquatic > Marine > Intertidal zone >... | reverse complement strand
ATTTGTAGGTATGTTTTTGCAAAATGCCGGTGTAATCTGGGCGTTCAGCTTTAAAGGTTTTCCATAGGCACGTCTCCGTCCCGGTCTTTCATGGTCCACGATCCAGGCGGTACCACCTTAAGAGAAAAAAATTGCTTTATATAAAAGAGCGGCCCTCGGTTAGGTGTCTCCTGTCAAGGGGATCACTGTGCCTCCAGGGCATTATATTGAAAAATTTAACTTATGCATTGCTGATTGTCAACCAAAACGTTGGCGTGACCGCAAATTTTGATCACGCGACCCAATTTTTCGGTTGAATAGGAAAGGCACCTGTGTATAATAACCGCTGTTGAGGGATCTTGCCTCTCGAGGTTATGGTGCACATACGGCCTTTGCCTTGGTTGCCAAAGGCCCGCTTTTTTTTCGCCGGAGTATTGCATTATTCAACTCCACTGAAGGGCGCAAAACGCAACCATTCAGGAGGAATTTATGGCCCAGATAGATGCGTTTTTCAAACTCATGAACGAACAAGGGGCTTCGGACCTTCATCTGATGGCGGGGCAGCAGCCTGTCTTGCGCGTACAAGGCGAGTTAGAGAGGGTGAAATATGATGTACTGGATAATGACTCCTTGAAGGCCATGCTCTATGAGATTGCGCCAGAGGAAAAAGTGAAGGTATTTGAGGAGACGGGCGATGTGGATTTTGCTTATGAAATACCGGAGTTAGCCAGATATCGAGCCAATTTTTTCCAGCAGAGAAATGGGATTGGCGCGGTCTTCAGAGAGATCCCGTCAACCATTCTGACCTGCGAAGACCTGGGTCTTCCCCCGGTGGTAAAGAGACTTGCCACATTACCTAGAGGATTGGTCCTGGTCACTGGCCCAACTGGCAGTGGCAAGTCTACCACCCTCGCTGCCGTGATTGACGAGGCCAATCGGACGCGGAAGGATCACATCCTGACAATTGAAGATCCAATCGAGTTTGTCCACAGAAGTGAAAAGGCCAATGTAAATCATAGAGAGGTGGGTTCTCACACAAAATCATTTGCGGCCGCACTCAGGGGGGCCTTAAGAGAAGACCCGGATATCATTTTGGTAGGTGAGCTTCGCGACTTGGAAACCATCGCCCTGGCCATCGAGGCCTCGGCGACCGGCCACCTTGTCTTTGGAACGGTCCATACATCAAGTGCATCAAAGACAGTAGATCGTATCATCGAAGTATTCCCGGTAAACCAACAGGCGCAAATCAGGAACACCCTTGCTGATGCTATTCGGGCCGTTGTGGCGCAAACCCTTTTCAAACGAATAGACAGAAGGGGCCGTGTGGCCGCTGTGGAGGTCATGATTGCGACCCCTGCCGTGAGGAATCTCATTCGAGAGGGAAAGACGTTTCAGATTCCAGGCATGATTCAGACAGGAAAAAAATACGGCATGCAGAGTTTGGATGAGGCCATTATGCACCTCCTGAGTGGCAAGATTATCAATGCCGAAGACGCATACTTAAAGGCGGAAGATAAGGGCAGGTTTTTGCCTTTTCTGAAAAATCCACCCTCTGATTTCACCGAGGTATAAGAATCAGCCAAACCCATTTTGATTTGACTTTGGAGATGAGGTTATGAGACGGCAACAGATAGATTACATTTTGTCTACTATGTTAGAGTCCTATGACAATGTCTCGGACTTCAATATTACCGTAGACAAGCCATTTCAGGTGGAGGCAGCAGGAGAGTTGAAGCCTGTTTCACTCAACCCTCCTATACATCGGTTGACCCCTTTCCAGGCCGAGATCCTAGCCCTTAACCTGATTAATGGGGACCGGCGTTTGACCAAGACTCTTCTTACCGAGGGCTCATGTGATATCTCTTATCAACTGGCGGGGAAGGCCCGGTTCAGGGCCAATATATTTTCTCAAAAGGGTTATTATTCTACCGTGATGCGTCAATTGGCTGCCAGGGTTCCAACTATTGAAGAACTGGGCCTTCCTCCAGCATTTGAAAAGATGTCTGAAGAGAAGAATGGGCTGATACTAGTGACCGGGGCAACCGGAATGGGAAAATCTACCTCCTTGGCGGTGCTCCTGAATGAAATCAATGATAGGGCCTCCGTACATGTTGTGACCTTGGAGGATCCGGTTGAATATATGCACTCACAGAAAAAGGCCACGTTTAACCAGAGGGAATTAGGCACAGACTTTGATTCCTTTGCCTCTGGTCTTAGGGCCGCACTTAGACAGGCCCCAAAGGTTATCCTGGTAGGTGAGATGAGGGACAGGGAATCGGTTGAAATAGGTCTTTCTGCTGCGGAAACCGGTCAACTTGTTTTGTCTACCTTACATGCCATTGATGCGGGTCAGACTATCAATAGGATAGTGGGCATGTTTGAACAGGATGAGGAAAGACAGATCCGGGTCAGGCTGGCGGACACGCTGAGATGGGTCGTGTGCCAGCGTCTGTTGCCTAAGGAGGGGGGAGGCAGGGTGGCGGCCTTTGAAATCATGGGCTCCAATCTCAGGACTAAGCATTCGATTATACATGGAGAGTCGGAGGGGAAAACCTTTTATGAGATTACTGAAGGGAGTCAGTCCTTCGGTATGATGACCTTTGATCAATCCATATCCGATCTTTTCAAGCGAGGCCTGATTAGTGAGGAAACGGCTATGAGCTATGCATCCAGAAAGTCTGTGATGGGGAGGGCCATAGATTCCATAAAGGCGGCAAGGGGTGAAAAAACCACGTCCATTGAAGACCTGGCCATTGATAAAGATTATGGAAAAGATGACCGGAGATAAACCTCTATATTTGAGGTTTCGTAATACTTTAGGTGTTTGAAAATGCCATTCGCCTGAAGTAGAGCAATTTACTTTGAAAAGTGGTAAACTTTTAGGAGGTTTCAATTCTATGGAGATTGTGTGCGAAAATTGTAAGGCAAGGCTGAGAATTCCTGACGAGAAGATACCACAAGGGAAGGGCGTCGTTTTAAGTTGTCCCAAGTGCAAGAATAAATTGTTGCTGGAAGACGAAGGTGCTGGTCCAGCGGTTGAACTGGATTCTGTTGCCGAGGCCGATAGGGCAGAACGAGATTATTCGTATGACGACGAGGAGGTGGCGTTAGATCTTTACGAAGAAGGGGCCAAGTTGGCCCTGGTAATGGTGGATGAAACACACCATGATGAAACACTGGAGCGGGCCATAGAAGATGTTGGTTTTAAATATGTGTCGGCCCAGAATACGCGAGAGGCAATCGGGAAGATGCGCCTTCACCACTTTGACCTGGTGCTTCTCTCTGACCGATTTGATGGCATAGAATTAGGGCAAAGCCCTGTCCTTCAGTACCTGAATTTTCTGCCCATGTCCATTCGCAGGCAGATTTTTTTTGCCTTGATTGGGGATAACTTTAAGACAATGAGCCGTATGACTGCCTTTGCAATGAGTGCCAACCTGGTTATTAATTGGAATGACCTGGGCAAGATTACGTCTGTTTTACAATATGCAATTTCTGATCACGAGAAATTCTACAAGGTCTTTATGGAAACCATGGCTGAAGTAGGAAAGGGCTGAACTGTTATCAAAAAACCATGATCATGATTTTACCCCGCCCGCAGAAAGCTACGGCTTTAGTCCCGCTATTTTGCGGTCGGGATTAAGGGCGGGATGTCGTACCACTAAGTCCCGCGGGTTGCGAAGCAATTCGGCGAAACTAAGTGGTGCCACGGGCCTGCCCGTGGGGCTCCACGGTTCAAGATGGAAAATAGGAACAAGATGGATCTGAAGAATAAATACCGCCTTAGGATGGAAAGTTGTATCGGGACCATTATTGATGTCCATAAGACTATCAATGAGCAATATGGTAGCCAAGAGATTCTATTGCAGTTTGAGGATCTGCAGCAGGCAGTTGAGGATCTGGATATGAACCTGATCTCTGAGAGAGATATACTGATGATGGAACAGGCAACTAACGCCCTGCTGAGAGAATTTAGGGCAATTTTTGAGGTAGGAAAGTTTGGCCCTGTTTACGAAGAGCTAAAGAGTTGAGCCTGCATGTGTCCTCGGCGTTTACCTGGCGCCAAGCGGATCTATCTGGCAATCTAGAATCATGGCGTCTTTGACAGGATAAAGGGTATCCTCCCAGATTTTCCTTAGTTTTCTGATGTCTTCCAACTGACCAAGGGCCCATAGTGCCCCTCCTGCTCCGGCCCCCGCGAACCTGGCCCCACATCCCAGTGCCTCTGCCTGATCTATCAATTTTGAGGTAACAGGTATCAGTGCCTCAGGTGTGATTTCCCTTCGTATGGACATTTCTTCCTGCAGAAGGCCCGCCGCTCCCTGCCAATCTTGTTTCTTGACGGCAAGGGCCATACGGTGGACAATTTCGTTGACCTGGAGCCATCCTTCCCTTGTCTGAGCTGAATGGAAATCCCTAATCCAGTTTCGATTGGTAGCTGCGGAGACATGGGCCTTTCCGCTGTAAGCCACCAAGAGACGTTTCGACATTTCCTTTTGTCTTTTTCGATCTAAAAGGGAAGTTCTTTCAAGAGGTTTGGTTCTATGGCCAGGATGCCACCTCCATAGATGCACTCCGCCATATACAGCGGCGGCATGATCTTGAAGCCCACAATTCCCGCCGCCTATGCCGTCTTCCAGATGATATGCGAGGTGGAGGATTTCCCCGGGAGACATGTCTCTCTCACCCTGCCTTACGTTTATCTTGGAGAGTGCCTTGATTAGGGCCACGAGGGCCACACTTGATCCGCCCAGGGCCGATTTTACGGGAGACTCGGAACTGATATGTATTTCCATGCCATGGAAACCAAAGTAAGAGACGGCAGCGAAGAAAAGGCCGAATGAGGAATCGAATGGAATTTTGTCTTTGGGAAAGGCCTCGCTATGAGAAAAACCCCTGGAAGATATTTTGACCCAGCCCTTTTTATAGGGGGATATCAATACGGATGTCCTAAGATTTAATGCCACATTTACTGTAACCGGATCTATCCTTTCAAAGGGGAGGGCCATTGCCTTGATGTCCCATGTCCCGCCAGAGTCGATGCGGCATGGAGCCGATGCCTCCACTGGATTTTGCCACAGTGGCCTTTGAATCGAGCTCATGTCTGATGTCCCCTTGTTTTATTTTTTCCATTAGGATCCCGGCGTTGTTGCTACCTCAAATATCACTCTATATGTTTATTTTTTGACATACAAGGCTATTTTCTTTATAATTATTCTGGTTGGCTTCTAGCGGGCTTTTAAACACCTGTACACGGCCTGATGACAATGACTTTTTACGATTCCATCAACCTTGGAACCGTGGACCTTTGAACTTTGAACCTGAACAATTGCTATCAATCCATATTTTGATGAGGGCATCTATTATGACTGTTTCCGGCAAGCTATCAGATGAATCAACTATCACGGCTCGTTTGTTTGAGGTTATCTTAAACATGCCCCAAAATGAGCAGCAGGCCCTTTTGAAAGAATTGCAGGCCGGCCGCTTCAAAGGGAGACGGAGGCACGGCAGGAAGCCCTTCTTTATGGTCGTAGACTATACCTCTCAGGATTTTACTTACAACGATTTTATCCAAAATGTTAGTGCCGGCGGGGTGTTTATTGAAACCAGTATGCCCTTTTCCTTAGGACAGCAAGTCTTGCTGACTTTCCCCCTCCCCGACTATCAGAAGCATATCAAGATCTCCGGCGAAATTGTTTGGACCAGCGCGCAGGGAATTGGCGTTAAGTTCAAAAAGGTTAACCGGAATCAAGAATTAATGATCAAGTCCCTTTTGAAGATGATCTAGGAAACAAGGATTCATCTTGGCTTCTGTTGAATGATGCCATGAATTGATAGGTATGCAGACAGGTTGTATAAATAGACCTCGTTGAGAAAGATTAACTCAATGGGGTTTTTTTGAGTTGAACACCTAGCTTAAAGTATTGGTTCAAGACATGCTCATTGATCTCCAGGGCCAGATCGAGAGAATTACATATACTAATGAGGATAACGGGTACACCGTTGCAAGGGTGAAGGTGTTAGGACAGCGGGATCTGGTCACCGTGGTTGGAAACCTTATTGGCCCCACGCCGGGAGAAGTTTTAAAGATGCGAGGTGAGTGGGTCAACCATCCAAGATATGGTGAGCAGTTCAAGGTCGTACAATACAAATCAATGGTTCCCGGCTCTGTTTACGGTATTCAAAAATATCTGGGGTCAGGCCTTATTAAGGGCATTGGCCCGATAATGGCCAGACGGATTGTGAGCAGGTTTGGGACCAAGACCCTGGATATCATCGAAAACCAGGTTGATAGGCTTGCCGAGGTTGATGGTATTGGAAAGAGACGCATAGACATGATCAAGAGGGCCTGGGAGGACCAAAAAGAGATCCGCGATGTGATGCTTTTTCTGCAAACACACGGTGTAAGTTCTGGTTATGCCACCAAGATATTTAGGCAATATGGTAACAGATCTATTGAAGTCGTGAAAGAAAATCCATACCGCCTGGCAACAGATGTTTTTGGCATTGGGTTTGTTACCGCAGATGATATTGCAGACAAACTGGGCTTTGCCAAGGATTCCGCCCTGAGGGCGGAGGCAGGGATTCTTTATGTTTTGCATCAGCTAGCGGATGAAGGCCACGTCTTTTATCCCTATGAGCATCTCGTAGATAAATGCAAGGAGATCCTTGGGGTTGGCAGGGAGGTTGTCGTAAATGCATTTGCCTCGATAGCGGTCGATAAGAGAATAGTTATTGAAGATTTAAACGATGGAGTCGAAGAATTCAGAGAAAATAACAAGGCGGTCTACCTGGCCAAGTTTCATTTGTGCGAAGAGAGCATCGCCACCCGCCTCAAGACCCTGGTAAACGCGCCCAAGTCCATACGACAGGTGGATGCAGACAAGGCCCTTGAGTGGGTACAAAGGCAGCTTTCTATAAGATTGGCCAGGAGGCAGATGGAGGCCATAAGTTGCGCCATTGAAAGCAAGGTGATGGTCATCACCGGCGGTCCTGGCACAGGTAAGACGACAATCATAAACGCTATCCTCAAGATCTTTTCAAGGATTGGAAAGAAAATTATGCTGGCTGCTCCCACGGGCAGGGCCGCCAAGCGTATGAGTGAGACTTCTGGTCACGAGGCCAGGACAATTCATCGAATGCTCGAATACAGCATCAGTAAAGGCGGGTTCCAGAGAAACGAAGAAAAACCTCTGGATTGTGCCCTTTTGATTGTGGATGAGGCGTCAATGATTGATTCGATCCTGATGCACCATCTCCTTAAGGCCATCCCAGTGACAGCGACATTTATTCTTGTAGGAGATATGAATCAGCTTCCCTCTGTTGGCGCTGGGAACGTACTAAAAGATATCATAGAGTCTGGTGCAGTTGCGGTGGTGGAATTGAATGAGATCTTCCGTCAGGCAAAAGAGAGCATGATCATTGTAAATGCCCACAAGATCAATAATGGCATTATCCCCTCAGTTAGGCCCTCCGGGCCGAGGGATGATTTTTATTTCATTGAGCAGGAAGAACCTGAAGAGGTCCTTCAGATCATACTGGAGCTTACAAAGGAGAGGATACCTAAGAGGTTTGGATTGGATTCCATCGATGATATCCAGGTCATTACTCCTATGCACAAGGGAACAGTGGGGGCGACTAACCTAAACACTGAACTACAAAAGACACTGAATCCAGGAGCAGATGGACTAACCCGTGGCAGCAGGAACTTTAGGGTAAACGATAAGGTGATGCAGATAAAGAACAATTATGACAAGGAGGTCTTTAATGGTGATATCGGGAGAATTACTAGTATAGATTTTGAAAGGCAAGAGGTGATTATATCTTTCGATGGCAGGAAAGTTCCTTATGATTACACTGACTTGGATGAGATTGTCCTGGCATACGCAGTTTCTGTGCACAAATCCCAGGGTTCTGAATATCCAGCCGTAATAATGCCTGTCCTGACGCAGCACTTCATGCTCTTGCAGCGAAACTTGATCTACACAGGTGTTACCAGAGGAAAAAGGCTGGTTGTTATGGTTGGTACCAAAAAGGCGCTATCGATAGGGATAAAGAACAACAAGACGGGGAAAAGATATACCTATTTGAGGCATAGGTTGCAAAGGGATGCCTTTTCTTTCCCGTTCCCTTAGTTTTTGCGCTATGTCCAGACTGGCAGAAACGTCTACCCTTTCTCTGCCCTATTCCTTCATGGGCTCAGGTCTCCTGCCCCGCTTGATCAACCAATCCACGCCATGGTACATCTACCCTTGGCTCATCAATAACAAGATCCGGGGGCTCGAATAGGGGATTTTCCCCTTCCCGATCTATCTTTTTGCAATGCTGCTCCAGTGCCACATTGAGACAGAGTTGCCTCCAGGGATAGGAGAAAGAAGCCAGCGCCGAATGCATTGCCTTCATAAAGTTTGTTGCCTTATCAGTTCGCCCAAGCAGGGCATCGGCAATCTCCGGGATTGAAACAGTGCCCAGGTGCTGATGTGTTTCTATGACCGCCTGGCGCTGTCCCCTGTGGAGGCCTTCAAATCTCTCAAAAAACCGAACGCAGTTATCCCTGCCAACGACAAAGTCTCCTTCTGCAACTTTATCGCGCAGCTCTTCAGGAAACTTGGCAAGGACTTTCCCCCAGTTTGACTTTGAACGGTGCCCATCCCCAACCATTTCAATATGGCCTTCCTCAGCCATTTGCCTGAATAAGGAATTATAGCGGATTAGGCCATTTACCGATGAATAAAGCAACACTGGATTGATCTCAATGGTCACGTCCCCGCACAGCATGATCTTATTCTCGGGGTCATAGACGGACACATGTCCCGGTGAATGGGCACAATCAGCGATAATAACCAGGCGTCCCAATGGCCAGCCCTGTAAAGTGACTGTTCCGAATGTAAATGACTGTAAATCGTCCATGCGCAATGGCTCTACCTTATGCTTCATTGACTCGAGAGGCGGGTACGCTATACTAAGAACTGATTGGATTACTTGATCAGCAAGGTCAGGGGCGAGGCGTGCGATTTCGACTACTACAGGCAATATAGTGGACAAGTCTTCATGCCAATCATAATACTGTCCTCTCGCCTGTAGATCGGACAGCCAGTCATCCGTAAATTCGAGTACTGGGATTTCTCTTTCGTTAAGTATAAAATGAGATTCCCCGATCTTATGCTCGTTGATTACTTCATTGTTACCAGCGTGATCCAGATGGGCCTGCGTTAAGGTCATATAAAATCTATCTACCTGTCCTGCATATAGGTTAACCAGTCCCAGTATCTTCTCTTGCATTATGCCGGACTTGCCATTATCGATAAGTACAAGGTCGCGACCATCTTTGATAAGGTATGAATTTGAGCATACGGGCTGGCCAAAAAACACATCTGGGAAATATCCTTCAATCCACCAGAAATCAGGGGCCATCTCTTCAACCCGCTTGAGTAACATCGGATCTTTTCGAATAAGCATTGGATCATAGAATTTCATCATAGTCGTCCTTGGTAATTGATTGGTTGATGTATATCCACGGAGTTCAATGTCCCAGCGTTCGCCCGTTTAGATTATACAGATATTTACAGGCTATCATTAGGTGAAAGAGACGTCAAAAACTTTTGTCATAAAAACCTATTTACATCTGTCTTGTCTAAAAAGGCAGATTGAAATTAATTGCCCTATTCGGGGAATGGGAGAAAGCAATCGGCTTCTGCCGATGGCTGTTGACATAATCTATGAAAAAGACATAATCGCCTACAACCATGGTCTCCATGACACAAAAACCGATGTACCGTTACCTGATTGTGCTCACTATAGCTTCGGCGGTGGGGCTTCAGGCCTGGCAGACCCTGTTTAACAACTTCGCCGTCGAGGTTGTGAGGCTGGAAGGGAACCAGGTCGGTATGATCCAATCTGTGCGTGAGATTCCGGGTTTCCTGGCCCTCCTTGCGGTTTTTGTTATGATGTTGATAAAGGAGCATCGCCTGTCCGCATTGTCGATCCTGTTCTTGGGGCTGGGCCTAGCGACAACCGGCCTGCTTCCTTCCTATGGCGGGCTAATCATCACCACACTGATCATGAGCTTTGGTTTCCATTATTTTGAGACAACCAATCAATCTTTGACCTTGCAGTACTTTGATAAAATCACGTCTCCATGGGTGTTCGGCAGATTGCGCAGTCTGGCAGCGGCCTCAAATATTGGAGTTGGCATTTTTATCTATTTGATAGCCTCGATGCTGAGTTTCAGACAAATCTATCTGCTCCTTGGGGGCCTAATAGGGTGTGCGGCCATATGGGGATTTTTTCAGGAGCCTGCGGATCGTAATCTCCTTCCTCAACGAAAAAAAATGATCTTTCGCAAGAAGTACTGGCTCTTTTACTTCCTCACATTTATGGCAGGCGCGAGGCGGCAAATCTTCATAGCCTTTGCCGTCTTTCTCCTGGTCAAGAAATTCCAGTTTTCCATTCAAGATATTGCGAGCCTCTTTGTTATTAATAATGCCATAAACTATTTCCTAAGTCCCTTAATCGGAAAGGCGATTATAAGGTTCGGCGAAAGAAGGGTCCTATCCCTGGAGTATTTCAGTCTGATATTCATATTTTTGGCGTATGCAATCGCACAATCCAAGGTGCTGGTGGCAATTCTCTATATCTTGGACCACATCTTCTTTAACTTTGCTATTGCCATTCGAACATATTTTCAAAAGGTCGGTGATCCAAGGGACATCACGCCTAGTATGGCCGTAGGCTTTACAATAAATCATATCGCAGCACTAATTCTCCCGGCCATTGGCGGGTTGCTATGGATGGTGGACTATCGCATTCCTTTTGTGGGTGGCGCTGCCATGAGCCTGGTCTCGCTGATGGCCGTGCAGCGGATTCGAGTAAAGGGCGGCACAGGTAGCAAATAGATCCTGTCTGAATTGCGGAAGCGGGGACTGGAAGGGGGCAATCTTTTTTCGTCGGTATTAAAACAAATGTATGATACAAACGTTTGTAATTATGGCCCAGGGGGAGGGAATATGGTAAAGATGCAGCAGAATGAAGGGACGCGGGAACGTATCCTGAGCAGCGCTGAAATTCTCTTTGCCACAGGCATTACCCTCCTCTTGATCCCCTGTGGATATCTCATCCTTGAGGACCTCGGAGACACCCTGTTAGCGATGAGAGAAAGGATATATCCACGCAAGGGGAAGCCGGCCTAAAATATCATTTTTTGTACTCTTATTTTTCAAATAATTAAGGCTTGTTATATGGCATGGCTTCAGTTGGGGCATCCCTTAGTACAAGATATTATACCCTGCATTCCATCCCGTTCGAGGCCAAACCAAAAACTGCCCCAATAATATAGTCAAAACAGGCGGTTATAACCAGGGTCAAAACAACCTCTTTTTGGCCTATATCTTGCGATCTCATATAAAGACTGAGCCCCTTGTTTTTTCCAGAACACCTTTCTCTGATAGATGAGTTTGGGTATTTGGGCGGAACAATAGGGACATAGCATAATGGAAGGGGGTGATAGGGGGATATCGTGTCGTAATAATATTAGAGAGGATTAGCCGTCTTGGGAGTAACAATTCGGTTTCACAGTTAACCACAATAAGCACTCAATTATTCGGGGGAATGAAAAATGAAAAAGACACGAAGAATTACGTTGTTGTTGGCAGTGGCAGTGGCCATGGTATTTGTGGGCGCATTAGTGGCACAGGTATCGGCCGGAGATACGGCTAGTACTATTACTGGAAAGGTCACAAAGGCAGGAACTCTTGAAACCGATTCTGGTGAAGCGTATAAACTTATCGGTGATAATGCCAGTGAATTAACAAAGAATATTGGTATGATGGCCGAAGTCAAGGGAACTGTGATGGACAAATCTGGTGAAATGAGCATCGAGGTCGAGAGCTTCAAGTTAATTGAAGAACCATCGACGGAGAAGTCAGAAAAGTAAGAGAGATGTTTTATAGATACGGACAAAACGAGTTTTGAGATTGAGAGGGGGGATTGTAGCCCCCTCTTTTTTTTCCTGTGGTTGTTCCCATAGGTTACAAAACATAAAAGTCCACACCCGCCTGTTCTCCCCTGCCATCGTTTTCCTAAGCAGTTTTATGTTGACTTGCCCGTAGGTTTTTTAATATTTTCTTACCCAAAATAAGGAAAGGTAAACTATATTTAGGTTGTGTGTAATAGCTGAATAATTGAGGGTAACTATGGTAGCAGAAGGCAAGGCCGCCAGTGGGGCCTTTTTTCGGCCTTCTATTCTGCCTGAGGCATTAAGGGGGGCGGCGTCAGAGGATGTGGGTTGAGGCTCGTAGCGTGGTTCCAATATAGACTTTGCTGTGAGAGAATTCTAAGCGCATATCGCCGCGCGATGATAGTGATGACAGAGGGCAGTAATGATACGTCTGTCTTGGTTTTTGGCCTCAAAAAGGTCCCACTGGCGGCCCGCCTATAGGCGGACAAGCCCTGTCCTATTCACCCTCTGGTGATTAACCCATATCTATTGAGCTAATACGGTTGTATGGCCCGTTAGCGCAGGGCGGTGATGATACCAAAAGGCGGTTACCAGTCAGTTGGGGTAGTCAATAATTGTGGATGATTACGTAAAAACGGCCATGTTAGAAAATGAGGATGAAGCTCGGTTGGTGCAATCAATCCTGACCGAAAGGGGGATCCCTTATCTCATGAGATCCTATCATGATACCGCCTTTGATGGTCTTTACCAGACCCTGAAAGGATGGGGGTTTGTCAGCGCACCCGTGTCCTATAAGGAAGAGGTCCTCAAAATTATCTCAGATATCCGGGAGACGGTAAAGGAATGATTCATTTACCCCAATCTTTTTATTGAGGAGTATGCTTATGAAAAAGAAATTAATAATAGGTCTTGCGCTTTTGATACTTCTCTTGGTCTGGTGGGGCCTGTCTATCTATCCAGACTGGCTCTGGTTCGGAAAACTTAATTATTCTTCTGTCTTCTGGACAATGTTTTTGACTAAATCCGGCATTGGTCTGGTGAATTGGCTCCTCTTGATGCTGATTATTTCCGTGAACCTTTACGTGGCTGGCCGTTCCAGGGCGCTATCCAGAACTAGGCCCCACCCGGGGCCGGAAGGAGATTACCTCGCTCAACTTGGAATTTCGGGAAGATCGGCTGGCATTCTCCTGGCCGCCTTAGTCCTGATTGTCAGCCTTATAATCGCATCCAATGCTTCCTCCCGATGGGATATGGTCCTTCGTTTCTTTCACCATCAGCCCTTTGGAGGTAAAGACCCTGTTTTCAATAATGATATTGGCTTTTATGTATTTTCTCTTCCCTTTTATATCTTTATCCAGAATGACCTTTTGGTCTTATTTGTTTTTTCGGCCATCCTGACCATTGTGTGGTACATGAAAAATGGTGCCATTCAGGTAGTCAATTTGACCGAAATGGCTCAGGCCGAAGAAAAACAGG
>Ga0307425_1001591_pt1 | contig 13411 bp, 8 predicted proteins | sample SalMarWE160330MG_FD_202152 | JGI IMG/M metagenome (GOLD analysis project Ga0307425, IMG submission 202152) | Salt marsh sediment microbial communities from the Plum Island Ecosystem LTER, Massachusetts, United States - WE1603-30 | ecosystem: Environmental > Aquatic > Marine > Intertidal zone >... | reverse complement strand
CGTTTAATCACAAGAGACACAGACTTTTCGATGATATCGGTGATATTCACCAACCCTGGTTTAAGTTTTGTCTCTCGCGAAAAGCTGAGTAAATCCTTAACGATCTTTGCCGCTCTTTCTGCCTCTTGAACAATAAGGCTTATGTCTTTCTCCCAACTCTTATTGGACGCCAGGTCCTTCTGGAGCATCCGGCCAAAAAGAGTAATCGTCCCCAAAGGATTATTCAACTCATGAGCAACACCTGCCGCTAACTGCCCCAGTGAAGCCATCTTTTCCGACTGTACCAGCTGACGCTGTGCATTTTCGAGCTCTACGTGAGAAATCTTGAGCTCTTCATGAGATTTTTCCAATTTTGAATAGAGGCGGTGGGACTGAGTTAAAAGGTAATGCCAGCACATCTCCTTCTCTGCCAATCCCTGCACGACAGCAACCGCCTTTTCTCGGCATGAGTTATAACCACAGCCCCCACAGTCCAGATTTCGATGGGGATACGTTTTCCCTAACTCGGAAAGAACGGCCTGGATCTCATCTTCCTCCGGCTCTGGCAAAGACACATCCTTACTTGAGAAATCCCTCTCGAGCCGGAGAGTTCTCAGCTTGTCAGCTATTCCTTTCTGGTTTTCCCATAGAACCTTATTTTGGGATTTGATAAAATCCACGACAATCTGTTTCCGGCTGGGACCCGAGATGTTCTTATCCACCATGGGACCCGCTATGCATCCTTTACAGAATAGCAAATCAAAAAAATTGGAGCGAATCGTACCGTCCTGCAACTGTTGAATAGTCCGAATCGCTCTGTCAGAACCGGCTTCAACAACATAATCCAGATTCAAGATATTTTGCTCAAAACCGATGCATTGGCTCAACCCGCCCGCCACACTAAGCATTCTTCCAAGTCCAGGTTGAGGCCCGTCAAATTCCGATGGCTCCTGCTCTTCCCGATCGATGCCCTTTTCCTCAAGAATATCTCTGATGTCATGGTAGGTTAGAACACAATCTACCGACCCCTTTGTGTGCAGGCTGATCCGCTCATAAATCCTTGAAATGCAAGAACCGACAAAAACGACTTTTGTATCCTCACCTTTGAGCGCTCTAACTGCCTTTCCTGTAGCAGCCATCGGAGAGACAACAGGAACGAGATTCTCGACAAATTGTGGTGCAAATTTCTCGATATAGAGGACCAATGAAGGACAGAAGGAAGAGATAGAGGACTTGTTACTGTTCTGTGTTAACCATGTTTTGTACTCCTGAGTAATAAGGTCCCCACCTAGGGCAGATTCCCAAACTTCATAAAATCCCAATTTCTTCAGGGCGGTGACCAGCTGGCCTGGAGTTCCTCTGTCCAGAACAGCGGGAAATGTCGGATCCAGACAGGCCACGACTTTTTCGCCCCGATTCAGCTGCTTGAGGACTTTGTTAACACCTGTGTGTGGGATAACAGCATCATGAGGGCAATTTTTAAAGCATGTCCCACATAGAACACACCGGCTCTCAATACGGATGACATCGCCTTTATCGATTTTGATTGCATTTGTCGGACAGTCACGAATACACTTGTAGCACCGCCGGCACTTCTTCCTTGATATGCTTAAGAAGTCCATGGAAACTTATAACCGTTAATCTTTTTCTGGAGTGGTCAGCCTCTCGATCTCATCGATCAAGAATTTGGGACTCACAGGCTTGTCAAGAAGAGCATCGGCTTTGCTGATCTTTAATACTTCCTCGTTGGAGGAAAAATCCAGGCCTGTTTGTGCACCGATGGATGTCAACAGCATCACGGGAAGGTCATTGTACTTTCGCTTGATTTTTTCACTCGCCTTGAATCCAGCATCAAACTGCTCCATCATGACATCGAGTATAACAATATCAGGCTTTGTTTCCTCTAATTTTTCCATGCCCTCTTTCGAGCTCTGAGCCGTTATCACCTCATACCCTCGGTGCGTCAGCACTGCTGTGTGCATCTCCAAAAAATCTGTGTCATCATCAATAAGAAGAACTTTTTTCGCTTTGCTCTCATCCTTTTGTCCCGATTTTTTCGATACAAGACTAAGGATACGCCGAAGACTTTCTTGGTCCTCAATCGTATCCTCGACTTTTGTGACCAATTTGGCTCCATCATAATAGCTGTATTCAATCTTGCAATCACATTGCACATGACAACGAAAGATTTGTTTCATGGCATCTTCCGTGTCAGAAATATCCAGTTTTTGCCCTTCAAAATAAGGACAAGACGCCCATTCTCCAGGACGAATCATTTCCCGGCATTCGGGACAATACACTTGAATAAAAGGACTTTGTTTCTCAGTCATTATTCCGAACTCCTAATATTCTATAAAAGATTACAACTAAAAAATGATTCAGCGGATATCTTTGGAAAGGAATGAGGATATCTGCAGTTTTTATAAATACGCCATTCAAATTAAAAAACCCACCCTTTACTGGGTGGTAAATTATTCTATATCAATTATGCTTCAATTTCAACATACCCGCTATCATTTTCTCAGCGGTTCAACCCACAAAGACCAATGGGAATGTGCTATTTTATTGTCTGATGGACAATCTCATTTAAAGGGTCTTTACAATACCATAGAGATTCCAGCCAAGTCATCTTTTCTGTATAATGGATTCTAATTTATAATGAGTTAAACCAAAATGAAATCGACAATATGTTTCTTTGTATCTGACCTTCATGGATACATGGATCGGTATCAGAAACTCTTCACATTAATTCAGAACGAGAGTCCAAAGGCCGTTTTTTTGGGCGGTGACATCCTTCCTTCTGGACTGTATACTCGCACCTTTTCTGATCAGAATGGCGAAAATTTTATCGAGCATTTTCTCCAGAAAAAATTCGCCATATTGAAAGAGAAGCTCAGAGATACTTACCCGAGGATCTTTCTCATTCTAGGTAATGATGATAGCCGCAGTGAAGAAGCAAAGCTTATCGAAGCAGAAAAACTGGGAATCTGGGAATATATGCATAATGCAAAGAGAGAATTCCAGAGCCATCCAGTTTATGGGTACTCCTTTATCCCCCCTTCTCCATTCCTCCTCAAGGACTGGGAGCGATATGATGTCTCGCGTTTTGTTGACCCTGGTTCTGTCTCCCCTGAGGAGGGAATTCGCTCAGTGAGGGTTTCGGCGGATGAAGCCAAATACTCCACAATATCCAAAGATCTGAACCTTCTCGTGAAAGATGCCGATCTAAGCCAAGCAATTTTCCTCTTTCATGCCCCACCCTATGAGACAAAGCTCGATCGGGCAGCTTTGGACGGGAAAAAGGTCGCCCATGTTCCTTTGGACTTGCATGTCGGGAGTATCGCAATCCAGCGATTTATTAAAGAACATCAGCCTTTGCTCACTCTCCATGGGCACATTCACGAAGCTGCAAGACTGACAGGGGCATGGAAGGATCGAATAGGAAGAACTCATGCGTTTTCAGCAGCGCATGATGGTCCGGAATTGGCCTTGGTTCGGTTTAATCTTGAAGACCTAGATCAAGCAACAAGGCAACTGTTATAGCCAAATCCGGATTATTCACGATCCAACCCGTCCCACCCTAACATGTAAGGTCGCAAAAGCGAGGCAGTGGCTTATGAAGATGTAGTGAACGCCCTCAAGCCGACCCAACCTAGCCCGGGCTAGAACGAAGGCTTTGTGGTGAGATCAGCTCGCCTGTAGGGTAAAAGATGTTGCCAATAAGATATTGAGTGCCTCTAGAGTGTAAATTTGACAGCAGATTTTATGAATAATTCAGATCATGATTTTTTCATCATGGGTAAGGGCCTAGCCGCATCAGTAATCGCTCCGATCTTAAGAGCATATGAGGTCTTATTGGCAATATCCTCATCAGTTATCACATGGATATCCAGCAACCCCTCTGTTCTTTCACCCGTTCTCTGATAATTCATTTCATCCAGGGACAGACTCCATGCTTCGAGCCACAGAGTGAGTTCATTCTTCTGTTCTTTTGTGCCGACAAAATGAACTAAAATATCAATATCGCTTCTGGGTCCGGCTGTGGCGTTCTTTGTGCTCCCAAAAATATAAAATCCTTTCACTCCGAAACGGTCGGGGTCGAGTTTAGAAGCAATGTGCTCGGCCATATGAAAGCGCCAGGCCCAATAATTCTTGGATTGTTTAGTAGCATATTCGTGGACAACGCGTCTCAGATGTTTTTTTTCTGATTCTCTGGATAAAAAACCGAGAGCTTTATCTATCTCTGCATTCATAAGAATCCGCAACAATTGATTATTGGATTCCTTTTTGATATCGATCACCTTGATTGCACTCGAAACATTGGCAAAATCGGGCAGAACATCAGGCAGAATATTTTTGGATTCCTTAAAAAACCGGGAATTAAAAATTATATCTTTATCATCGGGATACAGGGGCAAATAATGAATCTCAGATTCGACCAAGTCTTGAAAAAAGTGAGTGCCGAAAGAGAGATCGGGCAAATAGTTTCCTTTTTTCTTGGCGATTTCGATGATTGCCGCTGTGTTGCTGATATCCGAGTAGGTCACTTTCACTCCCAGTTTGAGGTCTCCTCTACTCCCCCAGCGTCCCGGCCCCATAAGTATGAACCTTCTCTTGGGAAGAATCTTATTGAGATTCCCAACCGCACGGCCTACAGCTATGAGAGATGCCTGATCAGTCAGCTCATCATAGCCCTGAGGGTCTACATACACAACATGAGAGACATCAGAGATCTCTCCATTGGAGATATAGCGATTGGCCGAAAAGATAATCCTGTCCATATCAACATCATCCGGGATCGCAGCCGGAGCATAGCCTTTGGAATAGCTTTGAGCTCTGCACTGGAGAAGGTAAAAGTCCTTCCCATCTGAAGCAAATTCAATATCCACCGGTGTCCCCAGTTTCTTTTCGAATAAACTGAGCAGATTTTGTATCTTCCTGACAAAATCTGTATCTGTAATCAACCCTTCAAAAGTTACGATCAGCTTATCATTTTCAAAATCAATATGTTTTCCCAAAGGCTTGCGGATGTGGAACCCGTCATAGAGAGATACAATCTTTTCAACCAGCGGTAATTCATCACCGCTCTCCCTCAATAAATCGTCAATGCTGACGGTCTCAAATGTGTTGCTCTTTAGATTGACGACATCGATATTTTTGGGCGAATAACGGATAATCTCATCCGCAACCGTATTGACCCGAAGGCCTACCTGGCCGGGAGCGATCAAAACAGGATAATCGTTGCTCACACGATCCACAGCTCGTGTTCCCAAGCCTGCCACGAGGCGCAACAATCCATCCTCATATCTAATCCTTGGAGACCATCTAAATTCATTCCTGCTGAAGGCCACTCCAGCAAAACTGGGGATGAAATAGTCTCCCACTCTGTTACCGACAACTTCCTGGATCATAATTCCCATTTCTTCGCTGAAGTCGAGCAATCCCCTCTCTTCTCTGTAACTGATTGGATCCGGCCCAAAAAGAGAGGCGTAAACCTCTGCGATCGCATCCTTCAGTGCATCCAATCGTTGCTGTTTACTGCCTTGATTTGCCAAAAAAAGGCTTTTGTATTTCCCTGAAAAGGAAGCACCCGCTCTATCCTCGAGAAGGCTGGAACTCCTGACGATGAGAGGCCTTTCTTTGAAATCGTCCAGAATCATAGACAAACCCTGGACAATCTCTGTGGGGAATGAACAGTTTTTGAATGTCTGAACGATATGAGGATATTCTAGACGTATCTGATTGATATCTTTATATTTTTGTTCACTGACTTCTTTGAGATCATTGTGACTCAGAAAACTGAATATAACATCAGAGGCGATATACCAGGTTTTCGGTATTTTGATGTCACCAAGATCACTTGCGGTTTCTTTTGTTTTTTTTATGATCTGGTTGGCCAAAAACAATCCTGTGCTCTTGCCACCCAATCGGCCAGCGCTTCCAGAAGAAAATACAATATGATCAATAATTTCATAAAAATCTCCGATATCGATATAATCTTTGGCCGTGTTGATAAAATCCGTTTGGTCCGAAAGAAAGCGCCTTATCAGAGAAACCTGAACTCCTCTTTTGCTCGCAGCGGGGAGCTCTGCACCCTCACGCTCAAGGTGATGATAGCGCCGGATGGCATCTATGACCTCACCCAATGTGGAGTTCTGCCTCGTTACCTGAACCAAAAAACTCAGCCGATCCTCCTGGATCCACTTCTGGATGTTGGAAAGAATCTGATCACTGGAGAGGTGTCTTGCTGCGATCTTGAATATTTTTTCGCAGAGCAAGTCGTCAAAATCAACACTTTTTACCTGATGAGGTCGATTTTCATCATCCAAAACATTATCCTCTTGAGTTCGAATCTCGAGATCCAAGCTCATGAGCAATTGCTCCGCTTCATGGACACCGGTCCAGCTGAGATAATTCAGCATCCTCCTGCACATGCTCATGAACAGATTTTTTTCCGTCTGTTTGAGAAAGTTTAAAGCGACCTGCCATTCCTCGGTTTTCGCCTCAGAAAGGTCTTTTCTGGCGCTTTGATAATCGTGAAAAACCTGTTTCATTCGATTGTACATAATGAAATGACTCAATCGGTCCACAATGGTAGCCAAGAGCTTTGTTTCTTCTTTCAAGAAAGGCCCATCATCCGCCTTTGGCATATCCTCTGTATAGTACACGCTGATTTCACCCACTCTTTTATCCTGGACCTGAATGTCCGCTCTCTGTAGCCAGGATGTTTCTCTAAAATGCGGAGAGTTGTAAACATTCGCTTCTAGAGTCACTTTAGCCACACAGATATCCGGGTACTGCCAGCCTGGAGGAATAGCTTCGACGATTCCCTTACAGACTTCCTCAATATCCGCATCGGGTTTGTTCATCACCTCTTCGATTTTGTACAAACAATTGAGTTCCTTGGCTCTCTCTTGGAGGCCCCAGATAAGGTCATCTATGGTTTTTTTTGGCTCACTCATGGTGAATGACTCCTCGGCTCGTTTGGCCATCTATTTTAATCCTCAATGGAGAGGAAAGTTTAACATGCCTGAGAAATTCGGTGTCCGAAACGATTTTTTGTTTGTTCAGCCACTCCCAATCTATCCTATATTTCTCCCAATGCCCCAGAGATATATAGAAGACCTGAAAACTGGTTATGTTATGGAAGAAATGGGAGCCCTGGCTGAGCATAAAATTCATGTCGGGGAGAGTGGCTTCCACAATCACTTTCGCCCCCGAGATTTGAGCAAAATTCACAGGGATGCCGCCTGAAGGGTCGGATGACCCCCAGCGGCCGAAACCGATAAGAACATACGGATCTTTTGATTCCACAAGCTGATGGTTCATTCGTTCGAGCTCTTTGGCAATCGATTGAGTGTGTTTCACATCAAATTTCTCAGGTTTCACATATATGACATCTTGAATCGTGTCGATCGCTCCATTCCCAAGCGCTGATTCACTCGCAACAAGCACACTTTTGCCCACCAATTCTTCGGGACGGACCTCAATAATATCTGTGGAGACAACCATGGGTCTCACTTGTAAGAATCCAAATCGCGCTGGCGTTCCGCGGCGCTGATCCAGAGTCACCGCGAACTCGACCTCCACCAGACAGTCAAGCGCATCCTCACAACTCTCGAGCAGCGTTTTGATCAAAGTGTTGAGAGGGATATCATTCAGTTTAAGTATGGGTGCAAAGTCCAAAAGCCTGGGTCCCCTCTCCCAAATCCCGATCACGATCTTATCATCCTGCGGCTTATATGTTGAGGCAATGTGTGCCAAGCTTCCATCCTCCTCGGCAACTTGGAGGTCATATTTGCGCATGAATTCTACTTCTTTGATGGGATCGTACATGAAGGGCTCACCCATGTATATGCCCCAAAATTCAGACTGGCTCAGCTTGAGAAGCTCCCCTATAGAATTGTATGGAGGATTTGCCTGGGGGTACTCGGGGGAGTAGGTCCAAGCGACTCCTTCATCCACAACCATTTTCCCCAGTCCAAGAGCCAAATCAACCACGCCATCTTCGGGTTTAGCAAGTCCAGTCGGATAGAAGTTGTGGGAACGCGCAACACCGGAGATGTGCGGATAAAAGCGGTCTTTGTGACGTTTCCCGACAACTTCTTGAATGATAACAGCCATTTTTTCATCTGCGGTTGAGTGTTTTGTGATCTGGATATATTTTTTGGCGTCCCTGAAAAAAGTCGATGCATAAATATACTTGATGGCCTCCACAAGTTTTTTAAAGCGGGTATCTGTATCCAGATGGTTATTGGGGATCATCTTCGTCTTGTACACGCTTGCAAAAGGCTCGAACATGGCATCCTCGAGCATGCTTGAAGACCTGATAGCCAAAGGAGTATGAACTTGGGAGATGAGCGCCCGCAGGTCACCGACGAGCTGGGCCGGTAGATCAGCCTTCTGAAACGCCCGCGCTAACTGGTCGTCACGCATTTCTGATAAGGCCAATTCATACAGGTCATTCTGTTCCATGAAAAGGTCAAAATAGTCTGTTGCAATAACCGTCAGCGTGGGGATGTCGGTTTCGATTTCTGGTCTGGACTGATTGCCGACCTTTTCAATCTCACCTCTGATATTGAACAGACCCTGGGCCTTTCCCCCAATTGATCCCTCGCCAATTCGGGTGAATTTTTCCGTGCCGGTGAAGAACTTCCGGTCAAAAGGAACTAATCCCATCTCAAATGAATGACTTTTTATCCCCTGAATAAGGGAATTCTGCGTCCATTATTTTTTTGGATAATCCCAAATATTTCATACCCATCCTCTGTCTTTGCAAGCCTGGGCGACACGGACAACAGCAATGGAATACGCCGCATCTCTCATGTACAGGTTCTTTTTCTTCGCCATGTTCAAAACGGATTCGAAAGCAGCCGTCATCTTGACATCCAGTTTTCCGAGGACTTCATCCCTTTCCCAGTAATAGTTCATGTTGCTTTGAACCTGTTCGAAATAACTGCAGATGACGCCTCCCGCGTTTGCCAGCAGATCAGGGATCAGAAAAATGCCTTTATCTTTGATAACCACATCCGCCTCTGGAGCTGTGGGTCCATGGGCTCCCTCTGCAATGATTTTAACTTTCTCACTCATCCTATTCACATTCTCAGCGGTTATCTGATTTTCGACTGCCGCGGGGATCAGGATATCCACTTCCTGCTCAAGCCAGGCATCACCGGGCAAAATTTCATAACCCATCTCACTCGCTTTCTCTTTATGGATCCCCCCAAAGGCATCCGTGATGTTTTGCAATGCTTGAAAATCGACCCCTTCCTCTTTTCTGAAACAGTATGAGGTTTGATCGCCTTGATCCCAGGAGGCAACACATGCGACTCTTCCTCCGATTTGTTGAAAGAGCTGGATAGCACTGCTTGCGACAGTCCCGAATCCCTGGACAGATGCTGTTGTGTCTTCCGGCTTCATTCCCAATTCTCTGAGCGCTTCTCGGAGAGCAAACACCAAGCCGTATCCTGGCGATTCTATTCTGGCCAGAGAACCTCCCATCTGCACAGGCTTCCCAGTCATAGAACCCGGCAGTTTTTCTCCCCTGATGACTTCATATTCATCGAGCATCCAGAGCATATGCTGTGCACTGGTCATGATATCCGGTTCAGGGATATCGATTTGAGGCCCCAGATTCCTGGACATTTGCCGCACCCAACTTCGACAAATGGACTCTTGCTCTCTAATGCTTAGATTGTGTGGATCACAAACTACTCCCCCGTGACTTCCGCCGAGCGGTATATCAACAACAGCGCATTTCCAGGTCATCCACATCGCGAGGGCCCGAATAGTATCGATAGTTTCCTGAGGATGGAAACGAATACCTCCTTTGGCTGGCCCCATTGCATCATTATGAACGACGCGGAATCCACGGAAGATACTTTTTCTCCCATCGTCCATCTGTACGGGAATACTGAATTGGTATTCTTTCAGCGGATAGCCCAGGAGATCCCGTGTTGGCTCATCCAGCTCAAGCACATCGGCAGCCTTATAAAACTGGGTCTGGGCCATGACAAATGGATTGAATGATGTCTTATTCATGCCTCTTTCCTTTGTCCAATACTTCTCCAATCCCTTTACCGCGGCGTAAGGACGTGTTAAAGGGTTATATTGGACATTCCATTTTACTTAAGTTACAGTCACAGATCCTTAAAAGGACGCTCAATGAAAAGCACCGCAATGATTATATCAAAAAACACCCAAGAGTTCTCGCAACATAAGGAATTAAATGCCGTCCTTTGATAAATTGTAGCGGCAACTTTGTATTCTCTGCCCCCCATTAAATTTGATATAATCAAGTTGAGGCGTTGATCGACATCGGAGGGTGTCATTGACTCATTAGGGAGAATTAAAGCCCTCAGGATATATGCCTCCATATCATTCGATGAGCGAAAAAGTTTTTGAAAAAACCGGAGATATTAAGATCTACGGCAAAGGGGCCCTTGGAGGAAAGGGCGCCGGGTTGGTTAAAATCAACGAGAATCCTATCCCCCATTCCCATAGATTGCGGACCCAAATTCTCACGACAACCTATTACGATAGCTTTGTGGAGAATGGCGAAAAACTGGAAAAGAACAAATTTGAGATCCTCTCTTCGATTTTGAATGAGCTGGGCGATATCCCCATCAGCGTCCGCTCATCTGCCACAGATGAGGCAGGCATATCTTCCAAAGGGATCGGACCGATCCACGCAGGAGAGAACACGTCTTTCATGCTGCCTAACAATCACCCTGATTTTTCGACTCGACTTAAACAGTTAACACAAGCTATTTGTTATATTTACAAAGACTTTATTGCCAAACAACCCCCGGATAGCCGAGAGAAAATGGCCATCGTCATCAATCCTATACCCGGACTCTATGACGACACCCTTGCAGGACCGTTTTATTACCCATACATTTCGGGCGTTGCCAATTCATTTTTTCCTTATGCCTTAAAAACCCAGGATCCCAGCGAGGGTTTTGCACGTATCGCTTTTGGGCATGGATATGCCACAGTCCTCGATGATTTTCCAGTCATTTCTGTGGTTACGATTAAAAATCCGATCCCATTGAAATACTTGAGTGTGGGACAGGGGCAACAATACTTCTATGCTTTGGATATGACAAAAAACAAAAGTCTCGTAGGCGACGAACTGGAAACCATGAAAACACTCCATGTCCGGTTTGCCAACTACCATAAAATAAAGAAACTCGGTATTCAAAACAATTTGATCACAATCGAGGAATTGGTCCAAAATAATCATTTCGGTTTCCAGACCGGCTTGAGAGAAATCATGGAAATGATCTCAGCAAGAATCTCCTCCCAATTCCAGATAGAATTCGTGTTTAATATCGATTTTCAAAGAAAGGATAAAGAGGTCGGTCAGTTCCATGTTGTTCAGCTCACCCAATTGCCTCCGATGCGCTTTGAGGCCATCCAAATCCCAGAGCGCGTGAGCCAAACATATTTGTCCATCAGCAGCCTTCAAGGCCACGGAATAAAAAAAGACATCCAGCAGGCTCTCGTTGTCTCGCCGTTCATCTATACTAAAAATATGCATGATGAAGTTAGAAAAAAAATTATCGAATTCAACACATTGATGCATGAGCAAAACAAACACTATGTCATGATTGTGCCCGGCCGATTGGGAAGTACGAACAGAGATTGGGGTATTCAGGTGGACTACAGGGATGTCAATCGAGCTGCAGCTATATTTGAATATGGAGTGGACATTGCAGGCCGGTCAGAACCTCTCCCCGACGACAGCAGTCTGAGCGGAGGTGTCTACGGCAGTCATTTTCTCTATATGTTGCAAGGGGGTTATGACGAAGAACAGAAAAGACTCCAGACCAGAATTTATGGAACTCAGGGGACACATTTTTTAACTAATTTGATCGGTAACAATGTTATCTACGGATACATTGCGCCCACAAAAGACATGATCGATCCTTGGCTATTCAGCAGATCTAAAGAAAGTGATGCCATATCCATTTTGACATTTCCTAAAAGTGTTACCATCTATGCAGATTCAAAAAAACAGCGGTGCATCGTTGCTGTATAGAGAGGAAAAAATCCATGCCTTCTAAAGGTTCGACAATTGAGAAACAGAACAAGGAGCATGTGTTCACACCCAGGATCATCAATCCCGTAAAGATTCAGAATGTCGTCATCTTTTCTGCTGATGAACAAATACGCGAAACGAAAAGTGTGATCGAAAAGAACATGCCCTGGATAAAAGTCGAGGTGCTCTATGATCCCATCTCAGTGGGAGGGTACAAATCTGAGGGAGCGACGGTCCTGATATTGGATGATGTGGCCTTGAACCTGGTCCGCACAGAGAATATCAAACAAAAAAACGAGGATGTCATCATCGCTCTCCTCTCGGCAAATGAGCTTGTCCATTGCGCTCCCCCATCCATAGCTTCAGAAAAACACCCCTATACAACTAAAGCGGACTTGGTATTCGCTTTCAACAAAACGGATTGTGCTCCAAAGAAAGTCATTCAATCTATCGTGAGATCAGCTGAAGACCTTCTAAACATCACTAAGTACTCAAAAGTTAGGCGCTATATTTTCCTCATCGTGGATGACGAGCCAAGGTGGTTCTCGCAGTTTTTTCCCATCCTCTACAGCATCATCGGTCAGAGAGCCGACGTCATGATCGTTCGAACCTATGAGGAATCCTTGAAGTTCATATTCGGTGTAGAGAAAGAATCCGAAATCGATGACACTCAATACAAGTCATTTGGCCACGGGGATGATGTTGTTTGTCTCATAACAGACATTTTTTTTCCAAAAGGGAGCAACGTTAATAGCGATGCAGGAAAAGATCTTATTAAACTTATCCAAAAATATTATCCAAGAATCCCCATCATCATCGCCTCCAAAACTAAGGAAGCGGATGCCTTCAAAGACTCCGCTTTTATCCTCCCAAAAGGTGATCCTGGAAGCCTCATAACGCTCAGAGAACATATCCGAGATTATACGGGAATCGGGGATTTTCTCATTCAAAGCCAAGATGGAAACGTGTTTTACAGGATTAAAAATATACAGGAGATGATCAATGTCTTGGAGGAGGCTGACAAAAATACACCGCAGGCAAAAAACCTTAGAGAGATACTGGAAGTCTTCGGTCAAAAGGATAGTATCTCCACATGGCTCTATATGCACAGTTTCAGGGAGCTGGGGGATGTCCTCAGACCCATGCGGGTTCAAGGACGAAGAATGATCACCTTACTCAAAAGGCACTTACTGAGAGAGGTCTTGCGGATGAATTCAACGCCGCTGATCATCAATAACATAAAGGCCAGGAATCTAAAGGAACTCCGGCATCTTTTTGAAATTGCCGAGCAGAGTGAAATACAGAAACTTTCTGATAAGGATGTCTTTTCGTCCTGGTTGGATCGCAAGGGATATTCCGAGCTTGCAGAGGAGTTACGCCCTATTCACG
>Ga0307425_1001590_pt1 | contig 13412 bp, 10 predicted proteins | sample SalMarWE160330MG_FD_202152 | JGI IMG/M metagenome (GOLD analysis project Ga0307425, IMG submission 202152) | Salt marsh sediment microbial communities from the Plum Island Ecosystem LTER, Massachusetts, United States - WE1603-30 | ecosystem: Environmental > Aquatic > Marine > Intertidal zone >... | reverse complement strand
GGCGGTGGACAGGATTACGGTAATTGATTACGGGGCGAAAATAGCTGAAGGGACGCCTGCGGAGGTTATGGAAGACAAAGGGGTTATTACGGCCTATTTTGGTTAATGGTGCGAGGGGAAGGGTCCGGAGATGCCGGGAGAGAGCTTGCTGAGAGTCACTAATATTGACACATTTTACGGCAGTTTACAGGTTTTATGGGATATATCCATCGATATCAAGCCTGGCGGGATCGTGGCCATTATCGGGGCCAACGGATCGGGCAAGTCTTCGCTGCTCAATACCATATCGGGGATGATTCATCCTGCAAGAGGCAGTGTTGTGTTTGAGGGCAGGGAGATTACGCTGTTGGACCCTTTTCGCATTGTTGCGCTGGGGATCTCGCAGGTTCCGGAAGGGAGGAGGATCTTTCCGGATATGAGCGTGTACGAGAATCTCAAGATGGGCTCCTACAATCATCGGGCCCGGTCCAAACGGGAGCAGAACCTGGAGACCGTATACGAGCATTTTCCCGTATTGGAAAGGAGGAAGAATCAGCTTGCCAAGACGCTGAGCGGGGGGGAGCAGCAGATGGTGGCGGTGGGGTGTGCGTTAATGTCGGACCCGAAACTGATGCTCTTGGATGAGATGTCTCTAGGTCTTGCGCCGTTAGTGGTTAATGAGCTGTATAAGGTTCTTAAGGAAATACGGTTGAGGGGTATTACGATTGTGTTTGTGGAGCAGAATGTGAGGCGCACCCTTTCGGAAGCGGAGAGGGCGTACATATTGGAAACCGGCCGTATTGTCCTGAGCGGCGATGTGGAGGATCTTCGGGAAGAGGAGAAAGTCAAGAAGGCCTATTTTGGTGCCTGATTGGGATGAGGACGGGTTGAGGAGATGAGCGTATTAGCGGATTTAGCAACGCCTATTGTAATGGGGATTCTGTTGGGTGGATTGTATGCGGTGATTGCGCTGGGTCTTTCGCTGATTTTTGGTGTTGTGAAGGAGATAAACATTGCCCACGGTGATCTGGTGATTCTGGGCAGCTACTTTGGGTATGTTGCCATGAGCGTTGTGGGGATAGACCCTATTTTGAGCTTAATCGTTGGTATACCGCTGTTGTTTGGGATTGGTTTCGGTATTCAGAAATACCTTCTGAACCGTGCCTTTAAGATATCCATGGACGCGACATTGATAATCGCCTTTGGGATTTCGATCATATTGCAAAACATCTTTCAACTAATCTGGACGCCCATGTGCAGGGGGTTGACGACGAGCTATGCCCTTGAGAGTTTCAGTGCGGGGCCCATAAGCGTTCCGCTGGTGTATCTGCTTGATTTTATTGTTGCCATCATAGTAATGCTTTTCCTGCGTGAATTTTTGAGGAGGACCTATCTGGGGATGGCCATACGAGCGGCTGCGCAAGACTGGAGGGCGGCGCATCTGATGGGAATCAATACAAATCAGGTGTTTGCCCTTACCTTTGGCATCGCCACGGCCCTGGCGGCCATAGCGGGGATATTTCTTGGATTGACGTTTCCGTTTACGCCGGTATCGGGGATGTCGTTTCTGATCATAGCGCTGGGAGTGGTTGTATTAGGAGGCTTAGGGAGCATTGCGGGGACCTTTATAGGGGGTATTGCATTTGGTCTGGCCCAAACGCTTGGCGGGCATTTTTTTGGTCTTGCTGCTCAGATGCTTGTTGCGTATACGATGGTGCTGGTGGTATTGGCGGTGATACCGCGGGGCATATTTGGCCGTTAGGGGAATCATGAAAGGTGCTATTCATCATCTGCGAGGGGGATTGATCCCGATAATAGGGATCATGGTGGTGCTGGCTCTTTTCCCGGTGATTGGGGTGCCGCGGGTATGGCTCCTCTACCTTTTTCTCTTCTACATATACCTGGCCATGGCCAACATGTGGAATTTGCTGGCCGGTTATAGTGGACTGATATCGCTGTGCCCGGCGGCGTTTATTGGGCTGGCAGGGTATACCATGACGGTGATGACGTGGCTGGGTTTTCCTTATTATGTGGGCATCATCCCCGGAGGAATCGTGGCGGCCCTGTTTGCGGTGCTCATATCGATACCTGTCTTCCGGATGAAAGGCATCTATTTTGCCATCGGGACGCTGGTCGTGCCGGAGATATTGCGATTTGTATTTTTGCTCTGGAGGCCTGTTGGCGGGGCGCTGGACGGCGGGGGTAGGGGCTATACCGTGCTCGGTGTAGCCGAGGTTCCCCAGTCGCAGACTTATTGGTTTGCCTTGGCTATCGGGATTGTATCCATTCTGGTTATGCGATATATCCTGCGGTCAAAACTGGGATCGGGGTTGGCTGCAATTCGAGACAATGACAGCACTGCGGCATGCTGCGGGGTTAATGTCTTCAAATTGAAGCTATATTCCTTTGTTATCGCCGCCTTTGTAACCGGAATAGCCGGGGCAATCTTCTACATTTACCAAGGGTTTATAGAGCCAGTCAGCGCTTTCAGTATACAATGGCTAATCACCATAATGCTCGCTACCGTTATAGGAGGGGAAGGTACTGAAGAGGGACCGATTGTGGGAACGATTATCGTTGTCTTTTTATACTTTCTATTGGCCAGATATGCTGAAATCAGCCTCATCATTCAAGGCATCATCCTGGTTATTATCATGCTGCTCGCCCCCAAAGGTATTCTGGGTTTTCTGCATAATTTTCATCGTTTGGTTCCCGCCTCGCTGAAAGTCATCGGTAACTCTCTGAAGACGACGAAATAGTTTTCCTCCAAGCGCGAGCAGCGAAAAAGCCCTTCCCTCTATGGCGACACGGAGCAGTTCCAAGATTGACGCAATGAAAAGGGGTCACCCATTTAAGGGCAAAAAAGGCATTATTCACATTATGTGAAAGGTAGAAATGAGGGAATATCAGGGTGTGTCAATGGCTCGAATACCTGACGATATGTTTTCATTTTTTTTAAGGGCTGCCGCCGCCGCCTTTGCCTGATCAAGTGTATCATACGTGCCGCAGAAAACAGTATGCAATACCTTTCCCCCTGAGTAGGGCATTGGAATTGTCCGGGCTGGATAGCCCTTTTTTTTGAGCCTGGCAGTCATCTTTTCTGCATTTTCATGCGATTTAAAGGCCCCAACCTGCAAGGAAAAGATCTTAGGAGTCAAACCCTGCGCGCCGGCGGGGGTCTCTTTTTCCCCTCCCGGTTCATCTTCTACCTCAACCAGTGCCTTTCGCCAGGTCTTATGTTCTTTATAGGATTTGAGACGATCCCTGTACGCTGCCAGGTGTTTTTCCGCCCCGCCTTTTCCTGCCAAAAGGTCGATAGCCTTTTCCTGCTCCCTTATGGCATCTTCGAATTGGCCCTGCTCGGCATGTGCAGCCGCCAAAGTGTCAAGATATCCGGCTTTAACGCTTAGTTCCAATGCCTTTTGCGCATACTCCACAGCCTTGGCCCCGTTTCGGTGTTTGGCATCAGGACACATGGCAAGGGTACGAGCCAGTTGGTTGTATGCTTCACTGTAATCTGGGTTTATACTCAGGGCCTGTGTAAAATCGGCAATGGCCTTTTCACAATTTCCTTTCCGGTTCCAGACCACAGCGCGGTTGTAGTATGCCTCCTCAAACTTCGGATCTATTTCCACGGCCTCGGTGTAATCGGCAATGGCCTTATCGAGGTCGCCCATGTGTGCCCAGGCAGTACCCCTTTTGCCGTAAACATCTGCATATCCGGGCCTTATCTCCAGGGCCTTATCGTAATCGGCAATGGCCTTGTCATATTCTCCCTTTCCGGCCCATGCAAAACCCCGACTGTGGTAGGCCTGGACATATTGCTCGTCTATTTTAAGGGCTTCGGTGTAATCGGCAATAGCCTTGTCCAAATCATCCTTCTGCTGCCAGGCGTACCCCCTGTTGTTATAGGCATTGGCGTATAACGGGTTTATTTTAATGGCCTCGGTACAATCGGTGACGGCCTTTTCGTAATCACCCTTGTATGCCCAGGCAACTCCCCGATTATTGAGCGCTTCCGCATATCGCGGGTGTAATTCAAGGGCCATGTTGTAATCGGAAATGGCTTTGTCATAATCGCCCTTGTGGTGCCAGGCGACCCCGCGGTTATTGTAGGCTTCGGCAATCGCTTTTGAAAAGGCATCGATTGCCTCCTTATGGCGTTTAGCCTTTAGATGCGAAAGGCCCTGCTGAGACCAGTCCTCTTCAGCAAGTAATTGTGAGGAAATGATCAGGCACGCCGCCAGAAAAAATGGAACAAAAAGTGCCGTTATCCGTTTCATATCTTTTAACCCAAAAATTTAAATATGATACATCAATCCATGATAGCCCTCTTCACCAGGGCCTTCGTAATGGCGATCTTATAGTCGTTCATGGAGAGAGGCATGGCGCCCGCCACCGCCTGTTCCGCGGCCTCCTTTGCCGTCGTCTCATTGATCGGCTCGCCCCTGATGGCATCTTCGGCCTTCTTAACCCTCAACGGTGTAGGCGCTACCGCCCCAAGGACGATCCGCGCATCTTTGCAAACGCCGTCTTTTGCCGTCACCACCGATGCAACGCTGACAATGGCGAAATCGACGGGCTTTCTAAGGGTAAACTTCTCATACTTCTGGCGAGCCCCCGCCGGCGGCTTTGGAATCCGGATCTCCTTGATCAGCTCCTCCGGCTCAAGAACGGTGGGCCGGTCGGCGCTCATACTAAAAAAGTCCTGTGCAGGGATACTCCTCTTTGTCGTGACGATCTTGGCGCCCAGGGCCACCAGGGCGACACCCACATCGGACGGTACTACGGCGAGACAACCGCAGTTGAAGCAACGATGGGCCTCCCTTTCTACCTCTTCCAAGCTGAGGCCTGGAATGTCCTCCACATCTATGCGCTTGATCCGCTCCGACGCCGGCAGCTCCCGGACCTGAGCACGGGGAATCTCCTCAAAATAGGATTCTATGAGGCCGAACTCCGTCCTTTTCTCTTCCGCCGACGTCTGACCTGAACCGAATTTGGACCCAATGGCCTTTGCGGCATCCCTGGCCGAGGCTACCGCTTGGATCACTGTTGAGGGGCCGGACACCATATCTCCTGCGGACAAAACCTTTTTATCGGAAACTTTGCATAAGGCCGCAAGAGACGGGTCAGCGGTCTGACCGATGGCGATGATGATGCACTCCGCATCAAGGGCCGGTGCCGTGCAGGTCATATCGTATTGCGGATTGAAGGTCCCGTCGGGTTCACGGACAGACGTACAGGTCACAGTGGCAATCCCTGCCACCTTACCGTCCTTCGTAATGATCTCCCTCACACCTAAAGAGGGATGGATAACGATTCCCTCCTCCTCCGCCTCGAGGACCTCGCTGTCGAGGGCAAGCATGCTGTCCTTGGACCCAGTGTCGCGGCACTCCAGACAGACCACGCGGACATCCCCGGCCCCAAGCCTCCTGGCGGTCCTGGCGGCGTCAATAGCCACGCTCCCTCCGCCGATGATAATCACCTTGTTGCCCAGGGGAACAGTCTCTCCTGAGTTGGTTTTCTTTAGGTAGTCCAAGGCGTAGTGCACGCCTTGAGCCTCTTCTCCGGGCACGCCCAGCTTCAGGCTCTTCCATGTGCCGCCTGCAACAAGAACGGCGTTAAAGCCTTTCTTGAGGGCGTCAAAAGAGACCTTACCTCCTACGTCCACTCCAACCTCGATGGTAATCCCCATCCCTCTAAGGGCCTCGATCTGTCTTCTCACCACATCCTTCGGCAAACGATAGGGTGGAACGCTGTAGAGAAGCATACCGCCCGCTTCCGGCATCTTTTCATAGACAGTGACCTTGTGACCATCCCTTCTCAGGTAGAACGCTGCTGCGAGACCGGCAGGTCCCGAGCCCACAATGGCCACCTTCTTGCCCGATTCCCGCGGAGGTGGGCCATAGAATTCGCCGGCATGCGCGAGCACGTAATCACCAACTCCGCGCTCCACGCATTGAATCGCTACAGAATCGTCCAGATCGCGGCGGTTGCATTCGGGTTCGCAGAAGACCGGGCAGATGCGGCCTGTGATGGCCGGGAGAGGGTTGTAGTTCATCAGTATCCGGGCCGCACCGGCAAGATCCCCCGTTCGCACCTTACTCAAATATCCGGGTATGTCCGTATGAGCCGGACAGTAGCTCGAACAGGGATACTCGCTGAGCGGAGCCGCACCAAAAAGGGAATGGTAGCGGTTGTCTCCTCCTAGGGCGTTGCAAATCTTGCCTCCTTTGCGCAGACAAGCAATGGGACCTCCTATCTGGCGCGGATACCGGTAGTACCAACACCGTACGTCTTGGGCCAGGTTTCCCCCGATGGTCGCCATGTTCCTGACATGGGGGGTCGCCACCGAGTGGACCGCCTGAGCAAGAAGCCCATATTCTTCCTTGACGTCAGGCGAGCGAGCAATGTCCGCCAGCCTGGCGAGGGCCCCTATTTTCAATCCCCTTGCATCCTTATTGATATAGTCGAGACCCTCGATGGTCTTTATGTTGATCACCGCCTCGGGATATGCGGGGATAGTCTTGTTTCTCATGGCACCCAGAAGGTCCGTGCCGCCCGCGTTGACCTTTGCGTTTCCATTGTAGGCTTTTAGGAGCCTTGCGGCCTCCCTCACTGATCGTGCATTGTGATGTGTGAACGGTTTCATTTCCTACCTCCGTTGTTCGAATCCATTGCTCTTTTGAGGGCCTTGAGCACCCTGTCAGGCGTCATGGGGTACTCGTGCATCCATGTGCCGACAGCATTTGAGACGGCCATAAGCACGGCGGAAGGCCCCGGAGACGTGGCAATCTCCCCTACGCCTACAGCATGGAAGCGGTGGCTGGGAAAAGGGGTCTCCAGGACTACGTTGTCGATCACGGGCAACTCATTGAATGTACGCCATTTATAGTCGATCATGTTGGCATTAACAATATGTCCGGTCCGGCGGTCGAGAATCGTTTCCTCGAAGATTGCACTGTCAATACCGGCGGTACCGAAACATGCATTGAGCTGTCCTTCCAGTCCTAGAGGATCCATAATCTTACCCACATCGGTGGCATTCACGACGCGGATGAGGTCTACCTTCCCTGTTTCCGTATCGACCTCGACCTCCACAAAACTCATCATACAGTTGCACATGGTGAAATCAGGTTCGAAACGTCCGTAACCCAGGATGGTGCGGTCGTTCCCCATAACCCTCCATTTGATTTTCTTCTCCGGATCGTCTTTCACAAAAATGACCCCATCGGCCGTATCGAGTTTATCGGGTGATACGCCAAGCCTGGGTGCCGCCATCTCGAGAAGCTTGCTCCTTGCATCCTCCGCAGCGTTGATGACGGCGCTGCCGATCGCGTAAGTCCCTCTGGAACCTACGGGGCCGAACTCAAAAGGGGTTACCAGGGTGTCAGCGGGCGTCATGGAGATACGCTCCAGCGGTATCTGGAGCACCTCCGCGACCATTTTGACATAGTTGCTCTTCTGGCCGGTGCCAATTTCAGCCACACAAAGAAAGATCGTAGCCGTCCCGTTGTAACCGAGCTGTACGTAAGCCTCCGACGCATCTTCTCCGATGTCTGCATTTCCATGGACACCTACGCCAATACCTCGCCGTTTTGTGCCCTTCACCGCCGTAGCTGACAGCCAGCCCTTCCATTTCTCTTTCCACCCGAAAGTCTCCGCCCCCTTGTCCATAGCTTTAGAGAAATCAACACCCCTGAAATCGTACCACCTGCCGTCACGCCAATAGTAGCCTCCACCGGGTTTGACGAAGTTCTTCTTAAGCACGTCGAAGGGATCAAGTCCTGCCTTTTCCATTGCAAGGCTCAGGAGGGGAATGAATGAGCATTTCAGTTCCTGACCGCCGAACCCCCTCATGGAGCCTGAGGCGTTCCTGTTCGTCACCACCACATGGTTTTCCAGATCCCAGTTAGGGCACTGGGCCATGATCATAAGTTCCCCCGATCCTATCGCTACCTGGGCCTGAGTTGTAAACGAATAGTAACCTGTATCCACGTACCACGTCCCCTGTATGGCCGTTATGGTCCCGTCCTTCTTCATGCCGACTTTTGCAGTAATGCGGGACCCGACTCTCAAAGTAAAGGCAGCCAGGTGTTCTTCCTTTGTAAAGACGACCTTTACAGGTCTCTTGGTAGCCCTGCTGAGGAGCACTGCATAGGATTCAACCTGCCAGCACATAATTTTCGTTCCAAATCCGCCGCCGACATGAGACCCGATGCTTCTTATATCTACCTGTCTGTTGAAGACATGGAAGAGGGATACCTTGTCCATATAGGGGGCTTGGCTGGTCCCCCAGACAGTCACTTTGTCAGGATCCTCCCACTGAGCCACCGCCCCTACGGATTCGGCCGGTATGGCGTTCGGGATGTTCTCATATCCAAAGGTCCCTTCAGTGATGACGTCGGCCTCGGCGAACCCCTTCTTCACATCACCCCTCACCACGCCCTTCAGACAGTTTGGTCCATAGATAATAGTGCCGCCCGGCAGAATGTTGTCGGGATATTCGTCGTAGATGGCAGGCGCATCGGGTTTCAGAGCGGAATCAATATCGAATACGGCCGGTAGCACTTCGTATTTCACGTCTATGAGATCAAGGGCTTCTTCTGCGATCTCTTCCGTGGTGGCGGCAACAAGGGCCACAGCATCTCCCACGTACCGGACCTTTTTATCGAGAACACGAACGTTCCTTGGTGTCCCCCCGCGGAAGTCGGGGATATCCTGCCACGTGAGGACCGCCATCACGCCCGACAAGGCCTCGGCCTTGCTTTTGTCTATCTCCTTAATCCGTGCATGGGCATAAGGGCTTCGCAGCACCTTTCCATGAAGAAGATTAGGAAATTTCCGATCATCCATATATTCTGCAGCCCCTGTGACGATATCGACAGCGTCTCTCCGGGGAATTGGTCTTCCGATATATCTGTATGTTTCAGCCATTGTTACCTCCCTTTGTCCGCGATGGACATGACAGCCCGTACTACGTGATAGTGGCTGACGCACCGGCAGAAGTTGCCCGAAAGGGCTTCCTTCACTTCCTCCTCCGTAGGAGACGGATTCTCGTTGAGAAGTGCCTTTGAAGTCATGATTATGCCGGGCGTACAGAAACCGCACTGAAAGGCCCCATGGTCGATAAAGGCCTGCTGCAAAGGATCGAGGTCGTTTGTTTCTGTGTTCCTGAGACCTTCGATGGTAGTAATACTCTTCCCATCGCACTCGACGGTCAAAGTCTTGCAGGAAAGAATGGCCTTCCCATCCATGATGACCGTACAAGCGCCACAGGCGCCGTCTTCACAGGACACCTTTGTGCCTGTAAGGCCCAGGGTTTCCCTGAGCGTGTGGGACAAAGTATGGCACGGCTCCACTTCCCCCGGTCTGCTTCCCACCATCAGCTCATGATCCACTCCGTTCACCGTCAGAGTAATCGGTTCCGCCCCGGGAATCTTCTTTCCCGCCGGATCCTTCTTTTTTTTGGGCATAACATCTACCTCCTGTTTATCAATTTCATGTCGAAACCCAGGAACACTTTCCTGGTTCTTCATGAGCATTTCGTTTAGATCTTCCTCTTCTTCCCCTGCCAGTACCTGTCCCTGAGCTCCCGCTTCAGGATCTTCCCCTGTGGGCTCTTTGGGAGCTCATTGACAAATTCCACGGATCTTGGGGCCTTATACGGGGCAAGATGCTTCTTGCAGAAGTTCACAATATCATCTTCGCTCGGTTTCTGCGTCTCCTTCAATGTGATGACGGCGTGAACCCGTTCGACCCATTTCTCATCGGGAATACCGATGACTGCAGCCTCCAGCACTGCGGGATGGCGGTATAAAACCTCTTCCGCCTCTCTGGGAAAGACATTCTCCCCGCCTGTAATAATCATGTCTTTCTTTCTATCAACGATATAGATATAGCCGCCTTCATCGCAGTAGCCCATGTCGCCCGTATGAAGCCAGCCGTCGACGATAGCCTTTGCCGTATCCTCTGGTTTTTTCCAATACTCCAACATGATCGATTTGCTCTGAACCGCTATCTCTCCCACCACACCCGTCTCTACGTCTTTATTGTTTTCATCCAGAATCCTCACGTGCACCCCTGTACATGGCTGGCCGCACGAGGCAAGCACCTTCTGCTCTTCCGGTGGTTTATCAAGAACCCTATGGGCCTCTTTGGTAAGGATAGCAATATCAGGACCCGACTCGGACTGTCCGTAGCCTTGGGCAAAGATCTCCCCAAAGGTGGTTATCCCTTTTCTCAGCAGTTCCAGGGGCATGGGGGATGCCGCATACCACATCCTCTCAAGGCTCTTAAGGTTGTAATCCTCGACACCGGGTACGGCAAGAAGACCCACAAGCTGCGTGGGTACAATGTGAATGTCTGTGGCCTTTTCATCCTGGATGGCCTGCAGGGTGGCCTTCGCGTCAAAGGACCTCTGGGCCATAATGACGTTGCTCGCACCCACGTTGAAGAAGGCCCAGAAATGGGACCATCCACCGATGTGAAATAAGGGGAGAATCATCACGTGTTTGTTGTCGGCTTTCAATCCAATTTGGAGGGCCTTGTTTCTTGCTTCTTCAAATTTCCGTACATGGGTGTATACGGCACCCCGGGGAATACCGGTGGTGCCGCTCGTATAGAAGATAATGAAAGGGTCCGTCTCACTCACATCCACATCGGGCTCCTCTTTCGAATGGGAGGAGAGCAGGTCGTCATGGAAGACCATGTTTTCCGCTCTCTGCTCAAGGGCCACGTAATAATCAACATTCCTTAAGCGAGATCTCAGCTCATCTATCAACCCCACCAACTCAGGGCCCACAAAAAGGACTCTAACCTCTGAATAGTTGACAAGATAATCGATCTCGTCTATCTGCATCCTTGGGTTGAAGGGTGATACAATGAATCCCCCTTTCATCGCTGCACCGGTAATATCGGTGCATGCAAGGCAGTTCCATGAAAGGATGCCTATACCGTCTCCCTTCCTGAGTCCCATTGATTGAAGTGCGTGGATGAGGCTATTTATCCGTTCGTTAAAGCGGGCAAAGGTTATTCTCTGGTCTTTATAGATGAACGCCTCCTGTTCAGGTCGAAGAAGAGCATTCCTATATACTATATCCGCGTATGTACCCAATGGATAGCGACCGAGTTCTTTGAGCAACAGTCTCCTGGTCATTTTTCCCTCCTCACGGCTTTGCGGAATCACCGGGCCCTGTCTCCACTCTCGCGCCCAACTGTCGCGACAGGCCCTTTCCAGCCTCAGCAACAAGAGGTCCATCTTGATGTGCTGCATCCGCTGAGGCCAGACCCAGTACCACGATATATCCTATTGGGCGGCTATCAGGGCCAAGCACCGGCGATGCAACTGCATTGAGTCCCGGGGCTGTCTCCTCCAGATCCTCAGCAAACCAATCCCTGCGGCATCGCTCTATGTCTGCCATCACCTTATCCCTTTCAAACCGTGCCGGCTCTCCCTGGAAATAAAGCTTTTTCTCCTTCAGCAGGCTCTTTAGCTCCTCCTCGGGAAGGAACGCCGCTATTGCCTTGCCGTGGCAGCCGTAGGTCAGCGGAAAACGATGGCCAACCCGCATGGTGACCACAACCGGACCCCCGCTCTCACGCTTGGCAGCAACGAATACATTGTTGTCGGCTATCAATCCCAAAGCTGCCGTAGTCCCAATCTTTCTTGTCAGTTCGACTAAAAAAGGCTCGGCTATTTTCACAGTATTGAGATCGTCCAAAAATTTCCGAGAGAGCCCTATTAGACTGGGACCTAAACTGTACCCTTTTCTCTTGCCGTTCGTTTGAATAAGTCCGAATCTCTGGAGAGTGAGAAGGATTGAGAATGCCCGGCTCTTATGCAGTCCTGTTCGATCACAGATTTCCGTTATGCTCATGCGATCTGATTTTGCTTCAAATATGCAAAACAAGATTCGCATAGCTTGCTCTACAGCAGGTACTAAATAAGGATCACTTGATTTTATCTTCTTGTTGCCCATTAGGTGTTATGTAAAGATGAATACTAGCTGGTTTATCTATGGAGAACTTATGTTCCTCATATATAAACTATTATGTCCCCATTTAATTTTGAAGTCAAGGGAAAAAACAAGGTATGTGAGCCGCCGGATAGCAAAAAAAGATGGGTTATTCTGGTACGAGGGACTTTCACCCTGCTAGTCACGTGCCATGCCTGGCACGCACCTTCACTTTACGTAACTTCCCCTGCCCAAAGCTGCTCCAGAAAGGTCCGCCAGGGAAGTATTTCGATTTGGTCTTCTGTCTTACGTGGTTTTGAATCCAAGGATACGAGTATGCTTCTCCGAACTGGATATTCCTCTTTAAACCTTCTAAGTCCTTTTAAATGAGAGGCATTGGCCAGCTCGGTAGATTTTACTTCAATCGCAATTTCATGATTTCCCAAGACAAAATCAACCTCAATCCCTGAAGATGTTCGCCAATAAGTGATCGGGTAAAACAATTCAGAATAATTAGAATGAGCTACAATTTCCATCCACATATAATGCTCAAAAGCACGGCCAAAGAGCTCAGAGCCCTTGACCACTTTACCACGTCTGGTTAAGTGAATAACCGGTGAGAGGTCAAAGAAGTAGAATTTCGGGCTCGTTATTAGCCGTCGCTTTTTCCTCTTTCGAAAGGCGGGCAATTGCTGTCCGATCAGGGTATCCTCAAGAATCTGGAAATACTCCTTGACCGTAGGGCTTGCGATTGCGCATTCACGGGCAATGTTGGTATAGTTAATAATTTGTCCGTTCGATATTGCGGCCACCTCAAGAAAGCGGCTGAACGATGGAATATTGCGTACCGCTGCCTCGGCCGTTATTTCTTCCTTAAGGTATTCACCTACATAAGACTGAATCAAACGATTCGGTCCGGCGCTATCATAATGCCGGGGAATCAGCCCGGAATTCAATGCCTTTGTTAATGAAAAAGTGGGAATTTCCGGAAAAACCAGGGGGAACAGTTTGTAGCTGACACCACGCCCGCCTAACAAATTGGCATGCCCTCGCTTAAGTTTTCGAGCACTGGACCCACACAATATGAAACGAAGGCCCCTGTTTTCTATTAACCAATGGACCTCATCAAGAAGGGCGGGTATCTTCTGAATTTCATCTATTATGATCGGATCACGCTGAGAATCCGCATCAAGCCCTGCTGCCATGCATTGTTCCCGAATTAGATTAGGCTCTCGTAAAAGCCGCTGATACTCCGTGGAAAGCAAAAGATCATAGCGCATCGCTTTTGGGAACAAAATTTTCAGCAAGGTGCTTTTTCCGGTTTGACGGGGGCCCCATAAAAAACATGTTTCCTGAGAGCTCAAATGTAAGTTTTGTCTTCGTTTATACATGTGTTTTTAATATTTAATCTTAAAATTACATGTAAAATACAAGATAATTGCTCAATGTGCAAGCATTTTTTATAATTTTGTGATG
>Ga0307425_1001588_pt1 | contig 13417 bp, 9 predicted proteins | sample SalMarWE160330MG_FD_202152 | JGI IMG/M metagenome (GOLD analysis project Ga0307425, IMG submission 202152) | Salt marsh sediment microbial communities from the Plum Island Ecosystem LTER, Massachusetts, United States - WE1603-30 | ecosystem: Environmental > Aquatic > Marine > Intertidal zone >... | reverse complement strand
CGAATTTGTCGATAAATGGAGCTAGTGCTGATCAATAGAAAAATCGTGATAGAAAACTGGAATATAACGCATGCGAATCTGAGACCTCGCCATTGCGACTTTGGGCTTTTTTCATATTTCATAATATTAAGAGGTTGAAATGACGAAAAAAATATTGCCGGATAACCCCCGCTCAGAAGAGTTGTAAAGAAAGCGATGAGGACAACGAACGGCAGCAGCGAGACATTTGTCAGAGATTGCAGGGATATTCTGTAACCCAGGAGATTGCGTATCATTGGCGATAACACAATTATGAACAAAAATGAAAGAAGAATCGCCAGGGCAGAAAAGACAGCCGATTCCATTAAGAACTGCAGAAAAAGCTCTTTTTTCTGTGCTCCGACGACTTTTCTTATACCAATCTCCCTCATCCGTGCGGCAGAACGGGCTGTCGACAGATTGATGGTGTTGAAACAAGACATAAGTAGGATAATGAATCCAATAGCTGAGATCACATAGATAAATTTAATATCACTGATTTTGTCTTGATCCGATAGGTACTGGCTGAAAAGATGGATATCCTTTATCGGCTGAAGGTAAAGGGTTTCGTCGAGAAGCTCGTTGTTGTAGGGCGCGTATTTTTTCAAAAAATCTGGAAATTTTCGCTCGAGGCTCGCTGGGTCGACACTCTCTTGAAGCTTAAGATAAGTGTGCAACATTCCAGTTCTCCAGTCGTCCGTGAGCCTGTATTGAGAAGAATCATACCCGTAGATATAGCCGGCAAGAGTATTAAGCCCTTCCATGGGAATGATCGCCTCAAACTGGAAGTGTGTGTTGTGAGGGGCATTCTCAATAACGGCTGTCACCTTGAGGTCGAACTCGCCTTCAAAAGAGATCGTCTTCCCCACCGGATTTTCTGTTCCGAAATATTTCTGGGCGGCCGATCTGGTTAAGACTACGGAGAAAGGATTTTCGAGAGGCGTTTTGGTGTTGCCGCTGATAAAATTAAAAGTAAAAACTTTAAAAAAGTCCGGGTCCGCGAAAAGTATTTTTTCCTGTCGAAAAGATTCATCCTTCACCCTGAAAGCATAAGAATCCTTTACCAGCCAGGTCCTTACAGCACACTCGACTTCAGGGAAATTTTGTTTCAGGGCAGGTGCCATGGGATTTCTTGTCGAGGGACCGTGTATATCGGGCATAATCCTGACCACCCTGTAGATGGAGTGAACATTTTTGTGGAAAGTGTCGTAACTCAGCTCGTCAGAAAGATAGACAATAATAACAAAACAGCAGGCCATCCCGATGGCCAGTCCTGATATGCTGACAAAGGAATAAACTTTTTGTTTTTTTACGATTCTCATTGCGGTTTTTAAATAGCTCTTGACCATGACTCCCCTCCAGTAGATGGAATCTGAGATAAATCCTGGCATAGATTTGATAAGGTGGAACCAGAACCAGAGATTTGCCCTTGCAGGACCACTCGTTTTAGCCTGATCGCGATAGATTTCCTCAAAATCCCCGCTCACCTGATAGTAACCCTCGTCATTCAGGACCAGCCAGAGGATGAATTTTCCCAGGCGGGGCAGCGGCGAGTGTTTTTTCGTGTTCATCAGCTTCTATCAATCAAAGGTCAGTTCACATTCGTTCGTCCAGACCGACTTGTAAACTTTCCGTATTTCTTTAAGGGCTTTTCTTCCCACAGGTGTTAGGGTGTACATATATTTGCTTCTTCCGCCCCTCTCTGTACAGGGTTCGCTGCTCTTTTTCGTCACATAATTTTGCTTGACAAGTTTTTTAAGCGGCTTGTAGATAGCTCCAAAGGACCACTCATGACCCGTGTCTTTTGAGACCCTATCCCGGATTGTGATGCCGTATGCGTTTTCCCCCAATTTCCATATGGTCAGAAGGATTATCTCTTCAGATCTAGATAAAAGGATCATGCTCTTCTCTCCGATATATTTGTATGAAAAATGGATACATATAAAAATACGTGGGGAAATAAAAAGGGTTGCAAGATTTCATCTTTTTTTTGTCCGGCGGCCTGGATCTCAATCCGAGAATCCGAATTCGAGAATTCTGGATGCTGTACCCTTATCTGCCGCAAAATCCTCTATGAGTACGATGGATTTATCGATGAATATTCCTTTGGTGATTTTATAACTCCTTGTCATAAAAATCGGCCTTTTATCTATTTTGTATAACTGCCGGGTATAAATTTTTTCCCTATTTATTTGAAATGCTTGACATATATACGAAAAACTCGTATATTAATATACGAGAAAATCGTTTTTGAATGAGGAGGCACAGCAGTGATGAGCCTGACAATGACCGAACAGATTTATTTAATCGCCATCTGGCATCTTAAAGAGAGCGCCTATGGTGTTAAAATCAGAGAAAAGATCTTAGAGCTTACCGGAAAATCCATGGTCTTTGGGACGCTCTACAATAATTTGGATACGCTTGTTAAAAAAGGGTATGTGGAGACACACAAAGGAAGTTCAGGTCCTAATAGAGGAGGAAATATCAGAATCTTCTACAGCCTCACCAAAGAAGGGGAGAAAGCTCTTCAAGAATCCAGGGAGCTTCAGAGTTCCTTATGGGATTCGGTCCCGGAAAGCGCATTCATTAAAATGTGACTCCACATGTCAGACAAAACACTAAAACCTCCCAGGCTTGCCCGTTGGCTCTTCAAGCGGATGTCCAAATACCAGGAGAATTATGCCATCGTGGGGGATGTGGAGGAAGTTTTTTTCATGATCTGCCGGGAGGAAGGACATACGAAGGCCGCCATGTGGTACTGGCATCAATGTCTGGTGAGTCTCGTTCTGTATTGGCTCAGCCTTAGTAAATGGCGTGCCGCTATGCTGAAGAGTTATTTTATCATCGCCTTCCGGACATATTTCCGCAATAAGGGAATCACCCTCGTCAACATTGCCGGCTTGACCATCGGGATGTCTGCTTTCTTCATCATCGTCCTCTACATTAGTTATGAACGGAGCTTTGACAAGGGCCATGAGAACTCAGAAAACATCTACCGTCTCCAGTACAACCTCTATAAGGAAGGACAACAGCTGCGGACTCTAGCCACCACTGTTCCTGTGGCGGCGACGTTCATGAAGGAGAATTATGCCGAGGTCATAGATTACGCCAGAGCCACAAGGGATTTTTTGGAATACGCCGCTTTCTCACATGGTACGGACGTCACTTTTCGTGCGAGCAGGATCTTTGTGGTCACTCCGTCATTCCTCACAATGTTCAATTTCCCTCTTCTTAAGGGCGATTCCAAAACTGCCTTATCCGGTCCGTTGCAGGCCGTCATTTCCCAATCGTTGGCGCAAAAGTATTTTGGTGGGGAAAATCCCGTCGGGAAGGTCATTACGTACAACAACAGATACGATTTTAAGATCACAGGAGTGAGCGAGGATGTCCCTTCAAACAGCCATTTTAAATTCGATGTCCTCCTGTCCTACAAATCTCTTTCCTATATCGCCCATCTTGAAGAAGACAGCACCAGAGGGGAGATGGATTGGCAGTGGGCCGGCTTTTATACATATATCTCATTAAAACCGGGAACGGACTCCCAAAAGTTACAGGAAAAGTTCAACGCACAGCTCGCCGCTGAAAGGGGCAAAGACTGGGAAAAAAATCATTACCGTCAGGAATTTGTGCTCCAGCCTCTCGAAGACATCCATCTGTTTTCCAACCTGGCTGAAGAGGTAGAACCGGACGAACAGGGAGACGGAAATGCCGTTAAAATGCTTTCCCTCATTGCCATCTTTGTTTTGGTCCTTGCCTGGGTGAACTACATCAATATTTCCACAGCGCGGGCCATGGAACGCGCCAAGGAGGTGGGTGTACGTAAAGTCTCTGGAGCGCACAGAAAGGAACTGGTCAAACAGTTTTTCTTCGAGTACCTTGGTATTATTGGTATCTCCATAATTCTGACGGCTCTTCTGGTTCTCGAGATCAAACCCTATTTCAGCCGGTTTTCTGGAGCGGAATTATCTTTCCACCTGCTCTTCCAATCCCCTTTCTGGATAAAATTGGCGGAGGTATTCCTGGCGGGGACTTTTTTAGCGGGGATCTACCCGGCCCTGATTCTATCGTCTTTTAAACCGATCGTTGTGCTCAAAGGGCGGTTAACAAAATCCATAAAGGGAATCCGCTTGCGGAGATTTCTGGTCGTTTGCCAGTTGGCGATATCTGTGGCCTTGATCGCCGGGACCATTATTGTCTTCCTGCAGATCTCTTTTATGCTGAATAAAGATCTGGGAATCGATATCGATCAGACCCTGGTCGTCCATGCTCCTGGGATGAACATGGCACCGCCTCCAGTCTTTTCGAATAATCTCGATGCCTTTCGAGAAGAGGTCGTGAGACATCCTCGAGTTCTGGGTGTGACGAGCGCGACGAGTGTGCCCGGTGAGGAGATACTCTGGGAAAAATTCATATGGAAAAAAGAAGACCATCCCAGTCTGGCCTTCCAGATCAGGGTTATTGGGATCGACTATGATTTTATCCCCTTATTCGGTGTCAATCTTTTAGCCGGGAGAAACTTTGCAGAATCATTCGCCACTGATAATCAGGCTATAATTTTGAACGAGACTGCCATCCGAGAGCTTGGGTATGAGGACTCAGAAAAAGCCGTCCATAGAAAAGTCAGCATGTGGGGAGAAGATTGGAATATCATCGGAGTGCTCGATTACTACCAGCATCCTCTAAAGACCGCTCAGGTTCCTCGGGCATATATTCTATCCGGAAACCGCGGTTATGTGGCTTTAAAGCTCGATCCAGAAGAGCTTCACCAAACAATGGCGTGGATCAAAAAAAAGTGGGAAGAGTATTTTCCCAGTATCCCTTATGATTATTTTTTCCTTGATGAATCCTTTAACCGACATTACCGGAATGAGCAAATGTTTGGTAAGATTTTTGGCCTGTTTTCTGGGTTGACGATTTTTATCGCCTGTCTTGGATTGTTTGCTCTGGCTTCCCACAATTCCGTTCAGCGCTCCAAAGAGATCGGGATTCGTAAGGCTTTTGGCGCATCGGTCAGAAACATCTATGTTTTGCTTTCAGAGGAATTTTTGAGACTGGTACTCTTTGCCAGTGTATTTGCCATCCCGTTCACGTATTTTCAGATGAACAAATGGCTGCAAAACTTCGCCTTCCGGACTCATATCGAGTGGTGGATCTTCGCAGCTGCGTGGCTCATTGTGAGTGTGGTTGTTCTGTTGACAATCAGCTACCAGACATTCAAAGCTGCTCTCGCCAATCCTGTTGATGCCTTGAGGTATGAATGATCAGGATCGCAAAAAAATCAGGGAACCGACAAATGTGCGATCGAGACAGAGCTAGATACGACATTCAATGAAATCAGAGGGGAAGGAATGTCTATCAGCATCGTAACGAAATGATCCAGCATCAAGGTCGCTGCTAATATACAAAGGAATACGAGAATGAAAATTCTAAGGAAAGAGTTGCCCAGAAATGTTGTTCTGAATTTACTTTTTTTTATACTTATTATTCCCTGTGTTTTTGCTCAAGAGAGGGGTGAAGGTGTTAAAAAATTTTCGGTCGAGCAGCTGCGGGCGGATTTTCAGCAGCTGAGAGAGACCATGGAACATTGCAACTCAATCCTGTACGAATATACGGACAAACCAGCCTTTGACCGCTTCCTCGACGACCAGTTTTCCAAAATCGAAAATTCCATGTCTATCGGGGAGTTTTACAGAATCATATCCACGGTCATGGCCAAAATGGGCTGTGGACATTCGGCGGTATGGCTGCCTAAAGGGTACTGGAAAAAGACTCCGGCCAAACTCATGCCCCTCAGGCTCGTGTTTCTCGAAGGAAAAGCCTATGCCTGGCATTTTTATAGAGACGTTCAAGGCGTTCCTGCGGGGATCGAGATCCTCTCTGTTAACGGAAAAACGATTTCCGAGATCCTGAAGGCTCTCAAAGCGAATATATCCGCCGACGCGTACATGGATTCACGCAGGTTATACAAGATCAACCAAGCTCCCAGCTTTTTCTATGGACTGCAGTTCGGCTATCCGGACAAGTTTGAGTTCGCTGTTCGCATTTCCAATAAAGATGAAATCGATACACTCGTGCTCGATTCTGTAGACCTTAAAACTGTCGAATATGCCAAATTTGAGATCAACACCACAGAATACAATCCATTGGATTTCACTCTTGACCTCCAGATATTGGAAAAAAAGGAGACGGCCATCCTCACCATCAGGAGCTTCGTCTACTATGAGAACCCCGAGAAGTTCAATGACTTCGTCGATGAGGCGTTCGATAGGATACACATGTTAGGAATTAAGAATCTCATACTGGACCTGCGCAACAATGGAGGCGGAAATCCCTTCTGCACATCCCATCTTTTTTCTTATCTCATCCCCAACCCCCTCCCTTATTTTGCGCTAGAATACGGGAGGTATGCCCCTCTGGCAAGTCCGGTCGAACCTGCCGAAAAAGCGTTTCAAGGAAGGTTGATAACGCTCATCAATGGAGGGTGCTTCTCTTCCACCCCCCACTTTTGTGCACTTCTCAAATATCATAAGATCGGGACCTTCGTGGGGACAGAGGCCGGGGGAACCTATACGTGTAACGGGGCTTCAAAAGAGATCACCCTGGAAAACACCGGATTTATTGTCGGCATCTGCCGCAAGGCATTTGCCGCAGCCGTGGATGGTTTTTCAAAAGATAGGGGGATTCTGCCGGATCATATAGTCATTCCCCGGATAGGTGACCTAGTCGCGGGCCGGGATGTACAGAAAGAATACGCTCTGGCCTTGATCTCCTTACAAAATGTGCCGGATGTGTTATAGTAATTTTTGAGTCCCAAAACGAGAAAAGCGGTCATGATTCACATCAATAAAACCAAATTATTTATTATTTGCAGCATTATCCTGTTTTTTACCCTTTACATATCTCCTCAGGATAAAGAGGATGAATCGTTTGAAGAGGCAATGAAACAGCTCAATTCGTCCTACCCCCTCTATTCAAAAGGTGTGGATAAGTTCGAGAAGGGAGATAGGAAGGGAGCTTCCGATGCCTTCAGAGAATGTATCCAGAAGATGCCGCGGCATGCCTACGCTTGTTATTATCTGGCTAACCTTTATTACATAGAGAAAGATTACCCCAGTTCCCTGGCTTACATGGAAAGGGCTCTGGCCAACATAGACTTCATGCAGGAGCTGAGTGCCTATGCCGATGATCAGAAATCTATAAAATTTAATTCGCTTAGAGGCACCCTAGAGGAGATGTGGAATTCGACCAACTCATGCCGCGATTCTCGAGCTATCGAATTGGCCTTTGACCAGATAGATAAGGAAGAAGGGGATATGGAGATTGCAGCCCGCCAGAGACAAAAATCGATGGAGCGGATGAAAGCTCATTATCTGTATTTCTACGGAAACGTGCTGCTGCAACAGCAGCGATATAACGACTCTTTGCAGCGTTACCAGGAAGCGATCAGGCTCAATCCTCAACATGCAGATGCCTACAACAATATCATCGCCATCCTTTATCTGGCTAAAGAATATTCTAAGGCCTTGCTTTTTTTGGAGGAAGCTGAAGCTCAAGGACTCGATGAGCAGCTGAACTTAAAGCTGAAAGAATCGCTCTATGAAGCCTTGGGCCGGCCAACGGAAGGAATTCTACAGGAAGATTTGACTCAAAAGGGCGCAGAAACCCTGGGTGTTATGCGCTTTTGTCTGGACTACCGAAAAGAAGGCGAAATGAGTCCTCCTCTGTATGAAAACTGTTATATCGTTTTTAGCCAGGAATCAAGGAGTTCTGTCATCATCGATCCTGGAGTGAAAGATCCCCGAATAGAGGATTTTATTCGTCAAAGAGACCTCAATGTCAAAGCCATTCTGAACACACATGATCACGCCGATCACACCGGTGCTAACAGTTTTTATGCCCAACTTTTCAGCGTGCCGGTCTGTGCCCCCAAGTACGATGCTAAATATTATGATCCCCCGCCAAATAGGCTGCTCGAAGATGGAGAGATTCTCGACTTTGATGGTTTATTGATTCATGTCATCCACACGCCCGGGCATACAGAGGGAAGCCTCTGTTTTCTCATAGAGGATTATATCTTTTCAGGGGATACGCTCTTCAAAAACGATATCGGAAAGATCTGGGCTGAGGATGAGAAAAAAACAGATGAGGTCCGGAAAAAGCTTTTGCTTACAATCAAAAAGAAAATCCTGGTCTTACCAGGGAGAACGATCGTCTGTCCCGGTCATGGGAAGACAACCACGATTGCTGCAGAAAAAGCGAACAATCCTTACTTCTCATCTTGATATTTTGCTTTGGCTGATCTAACTTACAGAAATTAAACAGAATACTTAAATTTTGCCCCCTTTATAATGCCTTAAATTGTACTTTTTGCAGCAAAAAACCTCTCTTTAAGAGAAGATCGAAGTTGATTGAGATTTTTTGATCTTTGACGATCAAGCCAAAGCGTCTGCTTTAGCTTGAGCCTCCTTTGTGGGAAGCTCCAGGCCTAGGTTTTGCTTTTTGTTCGCATTGAGAAGCAGGAGGGAAAACAGCACGCCGAGGAACCCTAGCGAAGCAAACATCAGTTCCATGTTAGTGTAAGTATCTCCGGAAAGATCCACAATTTTTCCTGCCAACCAGGGAAATACGAACAATCCGATCATCTGTATCCAAGCGATCAAGCCGAATGCTGTGCCGAGGAGTTTTTCTTTGACAAGAATAGGAACAGCCGGCCAGAGAGCCGCAGGAACGAGCGAGAAGGAAATCCCGAGTATGATGAATGAGAACGCCGGATGGAGAAAAGTCAGTCCGAGGAGCAAGTGCGCAGGAACGAGCAGCACCGATCCGATGATCATGATCCTCCCCCGGTGTCCGATCTTATCCACGAGGAGTCCCAAAAGAGGCGTGAAGACCATGGAAGCGGCCATAATGTAGGAGGTGTACTGTCCCCCCATGGCGGCGCTCAGTCCAAATTTCATCTGGAGGAACCTTGGAGCGTGGTTGGTGAAGGGGAAAATGGCGGAGTAGAAAGTCAAACAGAGAAAACAGATGAACCAGAAAGCAGAACTCAGCTGCCAGACATCCTTGACTACTATTTTTTCCTCCGTCCCCGCTTTGATCAATTTGTCCGCGTCTTTATCCAGCGCAAGGTAGACGAGGAACATGACGAAGGAGATGAACATGATGATCGTACTCGTCCATAATGACCAACGCCATGTGCCGGTAAAGTTGGCAATCTGAGCCGAAGAGTTAAGGGCGAGGATCGTACCGAGCCTCATCACTGTGATATTCAGGCCAAAGGCGAAACCCAATTCTTTACCTTTGAACCACCTTGATATGACCTTGTTGGAAACAAGGAGTGTCGCCTCAGAGCCGAACCCGAAGATCATTCTGCCGATGAGCATGATGACAAAAGATTTGCCCGCGCCCAACGAAGTAATAAAAGACCCGATCAAGATGAGAAGGACATAAACCGTGCCCGCTTTCCTGATCCCCAAACGATCGAGAAGAAATCCAGCCACAACCAGAAGGAAAAGGAGGTTCGGCAACGCATAGAATGAGTAGAGAAGTCCGAAACGGGCATTGTCGACACCCATATTCTGCTGTATTAAATCATTGATGGGGCTTAAGGCATCGTAGATATAATACGACCCGAACATCACCAGGCTGACGATGAGGAGGATCAGCCAGCGCCACCAATGTTTTTCGTTCTTGGAGGATGTATTTGTCATGTTTTCTCTCCTTTTAAACAGGTTTCAAATTCATTTACGCAGAAACCGATAGCTGAATGTATACAGGATGAGATCATCGACATTTCTTTGCAATATAGTCTATGCGATATGCAAAGTCAATCGAGCAGGGATTCTTCGGAATCCATACATCAATCAGGTTTTGCTTTCTTTAAGTGGACGATGGAAGTAAAATAGTGAAGAAGTAGCCAATGAAGCGCCTATTGATACTCGTTCTGTTCACGTTGGTAATTTTATGTTGCGGGCAAAAAGGAGTTCAGGTGGAAAAGATCATGGAGGACGATGTGGAAATTGTCATCAATCACCTGGAACCGTATATGTTGCCTGGAGAAAAAAACATCCCAGTCCTCGAAGAGGAGGTGGTGATCGACCTGGAAGACTCGGCCATTTCGGAACTTGGCTTGTACGACATCAACGTTTTTGGCGTGGATTCAAGAGGGGATATCTATCTTATGAGCATGCAGACCCAGGTAGAACACATCTTCAAGTTCACTCGGGATGGCCATTTTGACAAAGCCTTTGCCCGGAACGGAAATGGCCCGGGTGAGCTGAGCCGTCCCCTTCATCTTTCAGTGACAGAGGCAGATGAGATCTTTGTTACGGATGCGGGGAATGCAAAGTTGTCCTATTTTGACACGGATGGCAACCTGCTTCGGGAAAAATCCCTAAAGGCCGTGATTGCACTCACTCATCCGTTAGAAAACGGGACATTTATCACATTCGGTATGGTTATGCCCGCAGAGGGGCAGGATTATCTTGAATATCCTCTCAATCTCTGTGATGAAAATCTGGAAGTCATCAGAGCTTTAGAAGCCTTTAGGCTCGAGAACTATCGGGTGACGAAGAGGATCCGGGGCACCCAGCCCGGGTTCGGCTTCGCCACATCATCGGACCGAATCTATACCGTGAATGAAGCACGTGGGTATGAGGTTTATGTCCATGACCTCGAAGGAAATCTTGTCCGGAAAATAAGGAAAGAATACAATCCTGTGAAGATCTCCGAGGATGCCAAAAAGCGCGCTCTCGAGCAGGTCAACGAATTCCAGAGACAGTACACCTATTTCCCGGAATCGTATCCACCTTACCGATCTCTTTTTGCAGACAACCAGGGCCGCTTGTTTGTCGTAACCTATGAGCGTGGGCTGGATCCCGGCGAAAATATGGTGGATGTGTTCAACTCCGAGGGAGCCTTTATCGGGCGGGCCAGCTGGAATATCTTCCAGGGAAACACAGCGATAACCGCATTAATTAAATCCGGACGTCTCTATTGTGTTAGAGAAAAAGAAAACGGTTTCAAACAATTCTCGGTTGAGAGACTCATCTGCAGATAATTTTACGATTTCGAATTCAATTGTGTATGCTGTCCCTCTAATATGCTGTCCGTCTAATATTCCTCAAATTTTAGCTGAGAAGAAATCATACGGTACGTTTGACTGCAATATCCAAGAACCTTATATTTAGTATGAGAAAAGGGGAGCCCGATGTTTCCTTCCGGAGCTGATATCCAACCGTTCACCAGCGAATCAGATCGATTATATCGAAGAGTGGTCAAACGTATAGCAAAGGTCTTTCTTGTTTTCAATAGGTTGGAATTCAAGGGCCTTGAGAATAAGATCGCCAGCGGTCCGAACATTATTGTCACTAATCATCCCGCAGCCGTAAAAGAAATGATCGGCCCGGCGAAAGATATCTCGACCATCTATGCTGTGTATGATACACCGCCAAACCGGAGGCAAGTAAATTTTTTGGCAAACAGTGAACTTTTTGCAAAACATACATTTGTGGAAACGATCAGCAAACATCTTCATCCGATTATTCAGAAGATATTGAATCCCTCTATCCGATCATTCGTGAATTATGCCATCCCAAGAATTAAAGCGATAGGCACCATCCCCGTATACAGTGCTGAGTTAGGGGGAAGAGGGGAGACTCGCAAAAGAATCGAAGAATACATGCTAAAGGGGAAAGCGGTAGTATTTCTCCAATCCAACTATCTGCATCAGAGTGAGATCCACCCTTACTTGAAGAGATTCAGGAGAGGGGCCGCCTTTATCGCCTACGAGCTTTACCGAAAATACAAGATGAGCATTCCGGTGACTCCGATAAGCATTTATGGGACCGAGGGCTTTATCAGACCCTTCAAGAAGATTCGTGTGAACATTGGGAAGAGTATGTCCATTGAGTCGTTTTTAAAGGCCAAAAGCCCTGTGAGAAGCTTCACAGACGCTTTGGAAGAGAAGGTGAAAGATCTCCTTGAAGAGTCGGTGGGCCCTAGACTTTTGGGCCGGAATTAAGACCGGAATGTGTTTTTCCAAAAAAAGTCAGTTCTGATCGACCCGAACAGTTGTCCGATTGAGACCTTGAAGTGTATTCCTTTTATCTATTTTTTCTTGTGATAGTTGGGATAGGCCGGACGCTTGGGTTTGGGGACCGGATTTTTGGCCAAAGCTTCCGTGACAATAGCGATCGCTTTCTCAAGCTGCGGGTCCTTTCCCTGACGAACGACTGCAGGATCGAGCTCCACCTCCACGTCTGGGAAAACACCGATGTTCTCAGCAATCCAGTGTCCGTCCGGACTCCAAACCGCAGAGCTGGGAGCCGTGACCATCCCACCATCCATAAGTTGAGGAGCTCCGGCTCGACCAACCAGCCCACCCCAGGTGCGTTTGCCCACCAATGGTCCAACTTTAGCTCTCTTGAAATACCAGGGCATGGCATCGCCCCCAGAGCCGGCGAATTCGTTAATGAGCATGACTTTGGGTCCGAAGATGGCGCCTTGGGGTTGGACCTCGTCGACACCGTCCCGCGTGGCGACAAGGCTCATCATTTTCCGTTGGAATCGCTCGATGATATCTGTCGCAAGCGCTCCGCCGGCATTAAACCGCTCATCGACGATCACAGCCTCCCGGCCAACCTGTGCATAGAAATAGCGGTTGAAGTAAGTGTATCCACCAAAATAAGTATCGGGCATGTACACGTAAGCCACCTTTCCGTTGGTCTCTTTATCCACATAACGGCGGTTGTCTTCGATCCAGGCCATATTTCTCAATCCTGTCTCGCTACTCACAGAGACCACTGTCACTTCTTTTGTGTTCTCGATTTTCGGCTTAGGACCTATTGTGAGGACGACCTGCTTTCCGGTTTTTCCCTCGAAGAATTTATAGATATTGTCGGTGCCAAGGACTTCCTGACCATCCACGGCCAATATGTAATCGCCCTCTTTAACATTCACACCTGGCTGGGTCAGTGGGGCTTGGAATTGAGGGTTCCAATTTTCCCCATTGTAGATGCGCGCAAAGCGGTACCGACCATTTTCGATCGTATAATCCGCACCCAATAAACCAGTCGGTATGCGGTCTGTCCGGGGCAGATCGCCGCCGAAGACGCTGAGATGTCCCACAGTGACTTCGCCCATCATGTCGGCAAAGAGATAGTTCAGGTCTTGTCTTGAAGACACTGAATTCACATAGGGGGCGTATTTTTTTATGGTTGCTTCAAGGTCCAGACCATGGAGGTTGGGGTCGTAAAAGAAATCCCTTTGGATACGCCAGGCTTCGTAATACATCTGATGCCATTCTTCGCGGGGATTCACCTTGATTTCGATATTCTCAGTCTTAAGAGCTTTGCCGGCCGGCTTTGGCCCTTGCGGTGGCACCGGGGCATCTGCCGGA
>Ga0307425_1001587_pt1 | contig 13418 bp, 5 predicted proteins | sample SalMarWE160330MG_FD_202152 | JGI IMG/M metagenome (GOLD analysis project Ga0307425, IMG submission 202152) | Salt marsh sediment microbial communities from the Plum Island Ecosystem LTER, Massachusetts, United States - WE1603-30 | ecosystem: Environmental > Aquatic > Marine > Intertidal zone >... | reverse complement strand
TAGTTTTAAAAGAGCTTGAAAATATTCTTCACCAGGATATTATTACTGTTAATGGAAAACCGCACAAAGAAAATTGTACAAAAGCTAAATGTTATAACGAAGATGTGATTGCAACTCTCGATAAACCATTTCAGCAGAATGCAGGTATTGCTGTGTTGAAAGGAAATTTATGTGAGGATGGTGCTGTAATAAAACCATCTGCTGCTACTCCAAAATTAATGAAGCACAAAGGGAAAGCAGTTGTTTTTGAAAGTATGGAAGATTATCACGCGAGGATCGATGATCCTAACCTTGATATTGATGAAGATAGTGTGATTGTTCTCAAAAGTGTCGGACCGAAAGGTTACCCAGGCATGCCTGAAGTCGGTAATGTCGATCTTCCTGAAAAATTAATTCAAAAAGGTGTAAAAGATATCGTTAGAATTTCTGACGGAAGAATGAGCGGAACAGCTTACGGAACAGTTGTACTTCATATTTCTCCAGAGTCTGCAATTGGCGGCACACTCGCCATTGTAAAAGATGGCGATATGATTGAGCTTGATGTTGAAAACAGGAAATTGCATCTCGATATTTCTGACGAAGAATTAAAGAAACGAAAAGCATTATGGATTAAACCGCAGCCTCACACAGACAGAGGTTATGTGAAACTATTTCTCGATCATATTCAGCAGGCAGATAAAGGCTGCGACTTCGATGTTTTAGTTGGAAAATCCGGCTCCGTTGTTAAAGGAGATTTGCATTAATTCATCAACCATCAATATGTAGGCTTTAAATATGAATAAGAGAAGTTGATTTTTCTAATTCATTATTGTTTTTTGCTTCAATACGAGGAGAAAAAATAATGGCTGAAATGATTCCTGAAAGTATCAGTTCTAATTCAGAGGCAACAAATGGCGAAAAGAAAGTTTTTAGAATTTTGCAAGATGCTTTAATTCCGGATGAAGATTATTTGGTTTGGTATGAACCAAAAGTTATGGATCGTTATACGGACTTCCTTATTTTTTCTCAAAAATTTGGAATGTTGGTTGCCGAAGTAAAAGATTGGCTAATTTCCAATATAACAGAATTTAATCCACGATTATTCAAAGGGACCTTTCACGGAGCTGAAAAAGAAGTATTAAATCCGCTTGCACAAGCAAGGGAGGTTGCAAATAAAATAAAAGGATACTTATCTAAAATACCTTCTTTAATTCATCTTAATGGTCAACACAAAAATAAAATAAAATTTCCAATCGGTCATTGTGTGATTTTTACAAATATCTCCAGGAAGCAAGCCGAAGAAAAAGGTTTGCTTATAAACAATCAAATTTTAGGTAATAACCAAGCAATATTTAGTGATGATTTATCATTTGATACTGATCATAAGGATGGATGCCGTAATTTCATTTCAAAATTAAGACAAACATTTGAGATTAAATATTACTTTGATCCGCTAAGCTATAATGATTTAAAATCTTTGCGCTTTGCAATCTTTCCAGAAGTAAGAGTTAACGTAAGCAAAATAAGAAAACTTAGAACCGAAAAAGATGAAGAACTATTAAAGACACTAGATTTGGAGCAAGAGAAAACAGCAAAAAGTTTAGGGGAAGGTCACAGAATACTAAAAGGTGTTGCGGGGAGTGGAAAAACTCTTGTATTGGCTTGCCGTGTAAAATATCTAAAACAAATTCACCCGAATTGGAAAATATTAATTGTCTGCTATAATATTTCATTGAGGCAATACCTGAAAAGATTAATAAACATTTCTGGAGAAAATACTTCAAATGATGGAATCGATATTTATCATTTTCATGGTTTAGTGAAACAATTAACCGGGGTTAACTTGTCCAAACTCCAAGCTGAATCCGATGAAGAGTATGACACAAGAGTCGGAACCATTCTCAAAGGTAGAATTGCTGAAGGTTTTATAAAAAAAGGAATATATGATGCTATATTTGTAGATGAAGGTCAAGATTTCGCAACAGAGTGGATGCAAGGTCTATCTCAATTGCTTAATGAGAATTCTGATAGCTTGCTTTTTTCTTACGACCCAGCCCAAAATGTTTTTGGAAGGAAAAAACCTAATTGGAAAACTGCCGGATTTAAAGTTCAAGGTAAAAAACCTACTGAATTAATAAAGAGCTATAGAAACACCGTTGAGATTCTACAAACTGCAACTATGTTTAGCAGACTTGAAGTTCAAACAATTCAAAAAACAGAGGACATTCTGGATAGCACTTTATTCCCTGAAATAGCAACAGATAGACATGGTGAATTGCCGATTCTAAAATATTTTCCTAATGATACTGAATTAATAAGTTTTATTCTAAGTGAAATTGAAGGTTATATTAATTCAAAGGAATGTTCATTTTTTGATATTGCAGTTTTATATACTGATTGGAAAGTATTTCCAGAATTATTCATGAAATATTTTTCTGACAAATTTGGGGCAGATAAACTCTATTGGGTAACAAGAGACAGAGACAGTAAACTTAAATTAGATGTTTCCACACAAAGCGTAAAATTGCTTACAGTTGAATCGTGTAAAGGATTGGAATTCAGAGTGGTATTTTTTGTCGGAGTTGAAGAGATGCCAAAAGCCGGTAGATCAGAAGAATCTCAGCGTAGTTTAGCATATGTTGGAATGACGCGTGCGCAAGATATCTTATATATTACCGCTAAATCCAAATCTGGTTATGTATGTGAAATAGAACCTATAATTGAAAAAATCAAAGCGTAAGTTTAAGCAATGACCTTATCATATTTATCTACCGACATAGCAAGTTTGTATTGACATAAATTTATAAATAACATAAAGGTTCAAATGGTTGTAATATATCTACTACTAAGCGTTGTTCTCATTATTCTCCTTACAGCAAAACTAAAAATTCATCCTTTCATCGCACTTTTTCTCGTTGCAATCTTTTATGGTTTGTTTGCAGGAATGCCTTTGAATGAAATCGTCAACTCTATCAACCAGGGATTTGGCGATACTTTAGGAAAGATCGGTTTGTTGATCGTGCTTGGGGTGATCATAGGGTCTTTCCTTGAAAATTCCGGCGGCGCTTATGCAATGGCGGAAAAAGTTTTGAAGATCATCGGGAAGAAAAGAGTCCCGACTGCAATGGGAATTATCGGCTACATCGTTTCAATTCCTGTTTTTGCCGACAGCGGTTTTTTACTTTTATCTCCTTTAAATAAAAGCTTATCTAAGAAAGCAAAAATTTCTTTAGCCGGTTCAGCTGTTGCTTTGGGTTTGGGATTAACCGCAACGCACACACTTGTTCCTCCAACACCCGGACCAATTGCAGCTTCGGGAATTCTGAATGCCGATCTCGGCTTGGTTCTTCTCTGGGGAATTCTGATCAGCGCTCTTGCTTTAATTGTAGGATTGATCTTTGCAACAAAGTATGTTTCCAAAACTTATATCGATCCAAATCCCGATGTAAGCGATGAAGAAATTGAAGTGAAATTAAAAGATGCCCCAGGAGCTTTTAAATCTTCTATCCCGATTATTGTTCCTATAGTTTTAATTGTATTACGATCTCTCGTAAATGCTTTCGGAAAAGATCTCGACGGAACTTTAGTACAATTCATTTCATTTATCGGTGAACCGGTTATTGCGCTTTTAATCGGAATGTTTCTCTCATTTCTTCTTCCTAAAAAACTTAACAAAGAAATGCTTTCAACAACCGGCTGGGTTGGGAAATCTTTAACGGGAGCTGCGTCAATAATATTAATTACCGGTGCAGGAGGAATTTTCGGAAGAGTTTTACAGAACTCAGGCATTGCAGATGTAATCGGTTCAACTTTAGCCGATGTTCATTTGAGTATCTGGCTTCCGTTTCTTTTAGCGGCTGCTATCAAAACTGCGCAAGGCTCATCAACAGTTGCACTCATAACAACCGCTTCGATAATGATGCCTATGATGAACACTTTAGGTTTTGTAGGTGAAATGGAAAAAGCAATGATCGTTATTGCTATCGGTGCTGGTTCAGCAGTTTTCTCTCACGCAAACGACAGTTTCTTCTGGGTAGTTACACAGCTTTCAGGCATGGATGTTAAATCCGGCTACAGGTTATTCAGTTTAGGAACTTTTATTCTTGGAACATCAGCAGCAATGTTCTTATTCATATTTTATTTGATACTTGTTTAGGTTTAACACAAAGAGCTTTTATTTATTTAGCACTCGTGCTAAAAACTCTTTTACAATCTGAATATACTTTTCTGAGAAAAAAAGAGGATCAGAGTGACCTGCACCTTTTACGAAAACAAGTTGTGCATCGAGACCATTTTCATCATAAGCTTCTTTCAGTTCTATCGATTGGTTTACCGGAACCTGGTTATCCTGATCACCATGCATAATTAAAATCGGAGGATCGGATTTATCTACCTGGTAAACCGGGCTTGCAAGTTTAGCGAGATCCTCTACCTGTTCAACCGGTTTTCCTAAAAGTAAAGCAAGTGCAGACGCCCTTACATTTATACCGTGAGAAGTTGATTGAGAAAGTATTGTAAGAAAATTTGTAGGACCGAAGAAATCAATGGCTGCCTGAACAGATGAGCTTTCATCTTTGTAATCGCCCAAATCCCCTTCAAGCTCCCGGTTGTTATTTGTTGTTCCTATCAAGGCTGCAAGATGACCTCCTGCAGAAGATCCCCAGATCGTAATCTTATCTGGATGATAGCCATACTTTTCTGCATTACCTCTTAAGAAACGGATTGCAGCTTTTATATCATAAACCATTGCCGGGAAGCGTGCCTCAGTTGAAAGGCGATATTCAACACTCGCTAAAGCGTAACCCGATTTTAATAAATTATCAGGCGGATTCTCTTTTGTTCCGCTGTGCCAGGCACCGCCATGAATCCAAACCATTAAAAATGGATTATCCACACCTCCGGGTAAATATAAATCAAGTTTAAGATCTCTACCACTAACAGAAGCATAAATGATATCTTTAATGGTTGAATTATTTTGTGCAATCGCAGTTTCGAATAAAAGAAAAACAATAAACAAAATTTTTAATCTTATGCTCATCTTCGTTTTCCTATTTATTAATAATTCCGATTATTTATGATTAACAATTACTTTCGGATTTTTGGCAAAGTCCTGCCAGGCACTTTCAGCTTCTTCTTTTGTTAAATAATTATTAAAAACAATGAATCTGTATTTAAGAACAAACCTTTTCCCGGGTTTCAACAACCAGTTTTTATCCTTCGTGGGGGAAAAATTAGCAAACATATCTCCCCTGCCATTTTGGTTCTCCGGCCAGATGCGAAGTGGTTCAGGATAATTGTAATTGGTCGGATAAGACATTATAACCATACCGGCGTAATCATCATCAACGTCGCCCTGAACGATACACCATCTTGCTTTTGTTCCATCGGCATCTTTTCTTGTTTTTCCTTCTGAAGTTAATACTTCGCTGTTATTCTTATTCCATTGCTCAGTAGTGCGCCAACCCAATCCACCGTAACGGTATTTAAGCAGCAAAACAGGACTTTTAGTTGCGCAGCTTAATTCAATATTAACATCAACTAAATAATAATCCTGATCTTCTTCAGGTTTGTATATTCTGACAGATTGCAATTCATTTAGAGCAACTTTTTCGATTTCGTCTTTTTTAAAAACAAAATGTTTATGAAGCGCTTCATATTCGGCAAAAACAGGTCCATTCGTAATGGAAACAAAACTCGAAAAACGAACTGTGCCCTCTTTATCTCCAAGATTCCAAAAGTCAACCGTATCACCTTCAAACAAAACATGTGTCCATGCATTCCAGATACCATAATGATGATAATGATCGGGTGGTTGAATACGAGTTAAAACCTGGCTGTGTGGAGACCAGAGTGGGTGAATAAACCCGCTTCTTTTATATGCAGTATCTATTCCTTCAGGCGGATACACAGTTTTAAAGTTATAACACAATAAATTTTTATTATTCGAATGAATTATCAATTTTCCATTGTTCTTTATGGCTTTTATTTCTTCCGATTTTTCAGGGAAACCTTTTACCAGTTCGAAAACATATTTGGCTAGTTGATTCCTTCCCTTTTTAATAATCCAGTTTAGAGTTCTATGTTCTCCATTTTCGATTTGAAATGGAATGGGAGACTTATAATTATCTTGAACTTTGAACAAATTAATAGCTGTATCAGGAAGAAATGTTACTTCATCAAGATTGATGCTAACGGGAACATCGAACTTATTTATTCCCTTTTGAAATTCTACTTTAAAAGTTGCAATGGTTTGTGCATAACTACAGAATAACGTTGTATAAAAAACAGATGCAAAAATTAGTTTACGAATCATTGTGATATATTTTCTTTATTTTTGTACATAATAGTTTCAATTTAAGAAGTAAATCCACTAAAATCTAAAGTATTTATTTCTGGCATTCGAGATGCATAATTTTTTAGTATTTTTGAAAAAGCATGCAATTATTAAACAGGGAAGTTGAAAATATACCGAAGATTATGAGCAGAATTTCAAAACTGCCGGCGATAAAATTACTGTTTACAAATCCAATTAAATTATTCTTATTAATATCTCTTTTCAGTATTAATATTCTTCCTCAGTCCGTTTTGATAAACGAGTTTATGGCTTCCAACTCTACAGTTCTAACTGATAAAGATGGTGATTTTTCCGACTGGATAGAAATTTATAATCCCACATCTAATAATGTGAATTTATCGGGTTGGTCATTAACAGATGATATAAGTGATACTTTAAAATGGATTTTCCCTTCTATCGTAATTAATTCTAATGAATATTTAATCGTGTTTGCATCAGGGAAAAATCATACTAATCCACAGACAGAATTACACACAAACTTTAAATTAGCTGCAGAAGGTGAATATCTCGCTTTGTCTGATCCGGAAGGAAACCCGGTTTCCGAATTTAATCCTTATCCTGAACAGCAAACCGATGTTTCTTATGGATATATTGATGGATATTATTTGTCGTTCACAACACCAACACCAGGTGCAGAGAATCAAATTAATGAAGGAGACATTTTACCAAAACCTATATTTAATCATTCGGGAGGATTTTATAATACTCCTTTTAGTTTAGAAATGAATGTTGATAACTCGATTTATGGAATGAATAACATCAAAATTTTCTATACAACTGACGGTAGTGAACCGAATATAAATAATGGTTCAGAATACACAATTTCAATTTTAATTGATAAAACAACCATCGTAAGAGCAGTTACAGTCGAGGGAAATAATTCTAGCAAGATTGCGACTGAAAGTTTTCTATTCCTGGGTGATATTATAATCCAGTCCAATAATCCTCCAGGTTATCCTTCTGAGTGGGGAAATTACACAGCAATAGCAGGTACATCTATTGCCGATTACGAAATGGATCCTGACGTAACCCAGAGTACATTATATTTTAATCAAATAAAAGATGCTCTGCTTTCATTACCAATTATTTCAATTGTCACTGATAAAAATAATTTATTCTCTCATAGTTCAGATCCGGATTCCGGTGGTATTTATATTTATACCGGCGCCCCTGCAAATGATGGAGGTTATGAAATTGGAAATGGCTGGGAACGTCCCGCTTCGGTAGAATATTTTAATGCTGATGGTTCAGAAGAATTTCAGATAGATTGTGGTTTAAGAATTCATGGTGGGCATAGCAGACGATCAGAAAAAACTCCTAAACATTCATTTCGGATTGTCTTCAGAAGTGAATACGGAGCATCAAAATTAAATTACCCTCTCTTTGGTGATGAAAATCCGTCTTCATTTAATTCACTTGTTCTACGTGCAACTTACGGAAATACCTGGCTTCACATGAGTTCAGGTGAAAGAAATCATGCTCAACTCATTCGTGATTTATGGGCCAAAGACACCCAGTTTGAAATGGGATATCCTTCCGGGCATGGGATTTTCGTCAACCTCTATATAAATGGAATATACTGGGGAGTATATAATCCTACCGAGAGAATAGATAAAGATTTTGCCGAAACTTATTTTGGAGGCAATGAAGAAGATTACGACGTTATTAAAGATTATGTTGAAGTTGTAGACGGGAATACTAACGCATGGAACGAAATGATGAATATTGCAGCAAATGGTTTAGCCGACAATACTAATTATCAATTTATTCAGGGTAAAAATCCTGATGGCTCCTACAATCCAGATTATGAAGCATATTTGGATGTCGTTAACTTTATTGATTATATGATAATAAACTTTTACGGAACCAACTGGGATTGGGATCATCATAACTGGATAGCGGTCAGAAACAGGAACAATCCCGGTAAAGGATTTAAATTTTTCAGCTGGGATGCAGAGCATATCCTGGAGAATGTTTCATCTAATATTTTGAATTTAAATAATGATAATCGTCCAAGCGGGTTATTCCAAAAATTACGTGAAAATGAAGATTTCCGCCGGTTGTTTGCCGATCGTGTTCAGTTACACTGTTATAATGGCGGAGTCTTAACCCCTGAAGCATCAATAAAAAGATGGATGAAGCGAGCAAACGAAATTGATCTTGCGATTATTGCTGAATCAGCAAGGTGGGGAGATTACAGAAGGGATGTTCACCAATATTATGAAAGCGGACCATTCGATCTTTATACAAAACAACACTGGTTGACTGAACAAGCTTTTCTTATCCGGGATTATTTTCCAGATAGAACTAACGAGTTTATTAAACAATTAAGAGAAGCTGGTTTATTTCCAGATATAGACGCACCCCAATTTTTAATTAATGGGCAACCAAAAATTGATAACTATGTTGATTCGGGTGATGTACTATCAATGTCTTCCACTTCAGGAACAATTTATTATACAACTGATTACACAGATCCATTAATTAATGGAACAGTATCTCCCAATGCTCTGGTATATTATGAACCGATTGAAATAACACACAGTATCCAAATTAAAGCAAGAATTAAACAGGAAAATACATGGAGTGCATTAAATGAAAAAATATTCGTTTTATCATCTGACCTGAATAACCTGAAGATAACAGAAATACATTATAATCCTTTAGCGCAAGATACAATCGACGGTGACAATTTCGAATTTATTGAATTAAAGAACATCGGCTCTTCTCCAATCGATTTAACCGGTGTTCAATTTATCGAAGGGATTTCTTTTTCATTTCCTCAGGGAAGTATTATAGATACTAATAGATTTATTGTGCTTGCATCGAATCAATATTATTTCACTATGCGGTATAATTTTATCCCTTTTGGTGAATACCAGGGTTCACTTGATAATTCAGGTGAACGAATTGTTTTGACAAATATACTGCAGGACACAGTCATTTCAGTTCGGTATAATGACAAAGCACCCTGGCCGAAATCAGCTGATGGTTTGGGGTTTTCACTTGTAACGAAAGATTTTAATCCAACCGGCGATGAAAATGATCCGGAAAACTGGCGTTCATCAACAAACATACACGGTTCACCCGGTAAAGATGATGAAGTAGCGACTTTAGTTGAAGAAAATAATAAAACAATACCGGACAATTTTATACTATCACAGAATTACCCGAATCCTTTTAATCCAAGGACACGAATTTCTTATGCAATTCCGGAAGGAAATCATGTTACACTTAAGATTTACAATACCTTAGGACAAGAAATTAAAACACTTGTAAATAATTACCAGGAAGCTAATTGGTATTCGGTTTATTTTAATGCTAACAATCTTGCCACAGGAGTTTATTTCTATTCTCTGCAAGCAGGAGATAATTTCCATGCAGTTAAAAAAATGTTGTTGATACGCTAAGCAATTTTATTGTTTTCCTTGAAATGATTCTCTTTTTAATTTGTTAAATGGTGAGGAAAACTGATTTAGAAACAAAGAGATTAAAGCTGCTTCTTTTTAAGACACGAACTCTAATAACAAAGAAATTAGTTTATAAAAATAATCAATAATTGGATTAAAATAAGAGTTTTTAGTTATGATTTTTAACATAATTATGGTATAATTGATGAGGCTTGAACTATTGCAAAATACTCAAATTCTAAAATGAAACTCTCTTATATAAAACTATTCTGTCTTACTTTTCTATTTAACACATTCCTTTTTTCTCAATCAGTTGTGATAAACGAATTTATGTCTTCTAATAACACTGTTTTCCCGGATATAGATGGAGAATATTATGACTGGATTGAGATTTATAACTCCAGTGATTCAATATTGAATTTAAATGGATACTATTTATCCGATGACACATCAAACATATATAAATGGCGTTTTCCTGATGTAACAATTGAACCCGATTCTTTTTTAATTGTACTAGCCTCAGGAAACGATAATAGTCAGGTGATAAGACATTGGGAGACAATTATTAATTGGGGTGATAGCTGGAATTACTTCAACGGATTATCCGGTCCACCTCCCGCTAACTGGAACTCAATCGATTTTGATGCCTCATCCTGGTCTGAAGGTCCCAGTGGATTTGGTTATGGAGATTCAGATGATGCAACAATAGTTGAACAAACTGTTTCGCTTTATATAAGAAAAACTTTTTCATTAGATGATCTTGAAAATATTAATATGGCGCTGCTTCATATAGATTATGACGATGCCTTTGTAGCGTATTTAAATGGAAAAGAAATTGCCCGCGCAAACATTGGAACAGCAGGTGTAGCACCGACTTACGATGAAACTTCTACCGGTTATCGTGAAGCGACAATGTACAATGGTGGAATCCCTGAAGAATATATCATCAATGATCTGGATTCAATACTTACTCCCGGCGAAAATGTTCTTGCTATTGAAATTCACAATTCAGATATAGCTTCATCAGATATGACAGCTATTCCCTTTTTGACACTGGGAATGAAAAGTACACCGGAGAATGCAAATGGTTCACCGGAAATTTTAAACCTGCAAATTCCTAATCTTCATACAAATTTTAAATTAGACTCGGATGGTGAATACCTGATATTTTCAAATGCAGAAGGAAATGAGATTGATAAAATCTTTACTGATTCGATACCTGCAAATATTTCAAAAGGCAGATTCCCAGATGGAGCAAATGATTGGTTTTATTTTAATGAACCAACTCCCGGATTTGAAAACGCAACTGATCATTATGCCCTAGTCGAAAATCCACCATCATTCTCTCCGGCAGGAGGATTTTATTCATCTCAAATTTATTTAGAACTGGGAGATAACAATCCAAATACTGATATATATTTTACATTAGACGGTTCTGTTCCCGATAGTAATTCTTCTTATTATACTACTCCACTTTCTATAAATTCTACCACAGTTGTAAGAGCTAAGGTTTATGGGCAAAATTCTATTCCCAGTAAAACAATTACAAATACCTACTTTATTAATGAAAAAATAAGTTTACCTGTCATTTCTCTTTCAACAAATCCTGAAAATTTATGGGATAATGATATTGGTATTTACGTTTTAGGAGATAGTGCTGAAACGGAGTATCCGTATTTTGGGGCTAACTTTTGGCAGGATTGGGAAAGGCCTGTTCATATTGAGTTTTATGAGCCAACCGGTGATTTAGGTTTTTCGATAAATGCTGGAGTAAAAATAGTCGGCGCGTGGTCGCGTGGACATGAGCAAAAATCAATAGCAATTTATGCTCGTTCTGTTTATGGAGATGGTAGAATTGATTATAAAATTTTTCCGGAACTTTCTATAAACAAATTTGAAGCAATCGTTCTTCGGAATTCAGGAAATGATTGGGATTATAGTTATATGCGTGATGCTTTGATGAGTAATATCGCCTCAGAAATCAATATTGATGCACAGGCATACAGACCAGCTGTAGTTTTCATCAATGGAGCTTACTGGGGTATTCAAAATCTTCGGGAAAAAATTAACGAACATTTTGTTGCTTCACATCATAATATAAATCCGGATAGTATTAATATTCTTGAGGATAACTCGGATATAGTACAAGGAGACAACAGTAACTATCTGACTTTAGTAAACTTCTTAGAAAACAATAATCTTGGCATCACTTCGAATTATGAATATGTTAAGCAGAAGATCGACATTAATAATTTTATGAATTATTCTTTATGTGAAATTTATTTTGATAATACGGACTGGCCCGGAAATAATATAAAATACTGGCAGAAAACTTCTGAAGGGTCCAAATGGAGATGGATATTATTTGATACTGATTTTGGTTTCGCTCTCTATAATCACAACGCTTATCAAAATAACACTCTTGAATTTGCAACTGAATTAAATGGTCCTGACTGGCCTAATCCACCATGGGCAACACTTTTGTTACGTAAGCTTTTGGATAATGATGAATTCAAATATGAATTTATTAATCGATTTGCCGATCTTTCAAATTCAATATTTAAGCCTGAAAATATTGATGATAAGATAAATTATATCCTTTACCTGATTACCCCGGAAATGCAAAGGCATAAAAGCAGGTGGGCACAATCATATAGCAGTTGGTTAAATGAAGTTCAATCTCTCACAACATTTGCAGATAACAGAATACCTTATATGCAATCCTTCTTTACAAATAAGTTCAATCTTAACGGAATTACTTCTATTACAGTTAGTGCGGATACAAGCAAAGGTTTGGTTCAGGTAAACTCGTTAATCGTAAATAAGTTTCCCTGGTCAGGATTTTACTTTAGCGGTGTTCCTATTACTGTTTCAGCCATTCCATTAAAAGGTTATAAGTTTTCACACTGGCAGGGATATTCTTCCGGTGAAAGAGTTATTTCAGATATACCACAAAACTTTTTGAATATAACAGCTGCATTTGAACCTGATACGGGCAATACAGAAAATGTTGTTATTAATGAAATTAATTATAATTCTTCAAGTAACTATGATTCAGGAGATTGGATCGAGTTTTATAATAATTCTAATTCTTCTGTTGATCTTTCAGGCTGGATATTCAAAGACGAAGACGACTCACATAGTTTTACCATTCCCGAAGGCACTTCATTACCCATTGATGGATATCTTGTTCTTTGTCGCGATTCTGCTTTATTTACAAATATTTATCCTGATTGCAATAATTTCATCGGCAATTTTGATTTTGGTTTCGATAGTAATGGAGAATTGCTGAGACTTTATGATAATAATTTATCTTTAGTTGATTCTGTTCATTATGATGATGAGTCTCCCTGGATTACTGAACCTGATGGCAATGGGCATACTCTTTCTCTGATTAATCCTGATCTTGATAATTCAGATCCTCAGAGTTGGAAAGCATCGTTACAACTGGGCACCCCGGGTAAAGTCAATGATGTTTACGTATCCGTGAATAACTCTTCTGCAAATCTTCTAACGGAATTCGATCTGGAACAAAATTATCCTAACCCGTTTAATCCATCTACTACAATTCGTTATTCTTTAAAAACTCCGGCACATGTAAAATTATATATTTATAATCTTCTCGGGCAGAGAATTTGCACTCTGGAAGATACATATAAAAATGCAGGGAGGTA
>Ga0307425_1001582_pt1 | contig 13441 bp, 12 predicted proteins | sample SalMarWE160330MG_FD_202152 | JGI IMG/M metagenome (GOLD analysis project Ga0307425, IMG submission 202152) | Salt marsh sediment microbial communities from the Plum Island Ecosystem LTER, Massachusetts, United States - WE1603-30 | ecosystem: Environmental > Aquatic > Marine > Intertidal zone >... | reverse complement strand
TATGATGACGACTGTACCTATGAAAATAAATATATTGGTGAATACTTGCACAATAGTACTGGAAAACAACAGGCGCAGCTTGAAGACATCTCCGATAAGACGTGACATCAGATATCCGGTGGATTTGCTGTCGAAAAATGATTTGGGAAAACGGAGTACTCTGTTGAAGAGCTTGTGCTGAATCGCGAGAATTATTTTTTGTTCAAAGGTAAAGAATACATAATTTTGGAACAAAGTTATTACGGCTCCGACCAGAATTAAGCCTGCCAGGCCAAGTATTATTAGGGCCAAGAGATCGACATTCTTTTTAATAATAACATCATCGATGATGAATTTGGTGAATAAGGGCCGCGGCAGGGTCAGCAGGGAACCTGTGATTAGTAGAATACTCGCTGCCAACCCATGTTTCCAATATGGTTTGATGAAGGGCCATAATTTTTTAAAATAATCTAATTTTAAGGAAGGGCTCTCTGCTGTATCGATACCGGAGCTTTCCCGATATTGTTCTGCAAATGAAGTGTCCCTGAAGATATTTAATAGTATGCGGAATAATACCATTTGTAACGAACTTTTATTACGTGATTTCAGCTGAAAATTTTACATTAAGTCAGTAAAATCAATACTTTATTTGATATTTTACAACATAGGGATAATCATCTTCGGGCCGGACGATGTCGTAGATATACTCACCCATAAAAACCGCATCTTCTGAAATGTATCTCATGCGGGACTTACCGATCTTTTCACCTTCAGGTGAATATACATGATACTCACAATTATCTCGATTGAGTTTTCTCCCCTGTAGCATTATATACCCTTTTTCATCTATAAACAATGCTTCACAGATTGGCTTGAATTTTGATATTGTTAGATACCTTTTTAAATTTTTAACATTAAACTTTTGCATCGATTCATCATTAAAGTACTCATCCCTTTCTTTTCCGGTCACTGGTATTCTTTCAATATCAAGGGGAAATTGAGTCAGTTTCTTGCCATCCTGAGTATAAATTTCCCCAAATTGTTCGTGTGAATCGATGGTGACAATCGTTCCTTTTGGCTGTAGCCCCCAAAGTAAATCACCAGGAAACGGTTTGGATACCATATAATAGCCGATGACGAATACCTGACAGACTTCACATGAATCTATTATATCTACCGCCGATGTTGAAAAATTCAGCCGACCAAGATAAAGCAAAGAATTCTGTTCAGTCGGTTTCGTGGATTCAAAATCATGGCCTTTCAACCGTCGTAACATTGTTGCCTTGAAAATAATTGTTGTATCGGTTACAGGGGTAAAGCCCTCAATATGAACCCTGTATTTCCGAATTGCTTGATCGCTTTTAATATCTAAGAAATCACCCTCCTGAGAAAAGAATGAAAACCTGTAATTATAATCATAAATTATTATGTTTCCTTCGGGGCTGATCTTCATGCAGGTGCTGTTCATGATTTCGCCGGGACCTTGACCCTTCCCGCCAAAGTATCCTGTGTATTCACCGAAAGCGTTATATCGCTTTATCCTCCTGTCATCCTGGTCATACACAAAATACTCAGCTGATTTACTGACAATCAACTCTCGCGGTTTGAACAATATTGTTTCATTGTCTCCGCTGTTTCCGAATTTCAGGATTTCTTGTAATTTGATTTTCTTCCGGGCACTTAGTCGTCTAAAAGTACTGTTCTCATCAAGAGCAGATTGAGAATAACTGTTTGAATATAATAAATGAAACATAACGAGGATTAATAAAAAATGTAACCTTGGTCTGGAAATTTTCATCATTGATGTATTGATTTCCTTGTTGAATAAATGTTATAGTTATATACTCTTTCGGCCCAATGCCCTGGTAAAAATGAAACCAATTACTTAAATCATTCGGATGAATTTCAAATTCCCTGGCTATTTCCGCTAAATAACAAACTGCACAGATGTGTTCATCGATATATTCCTTAACCTCCTTCATTTTCAGCTTCCAATCAGAAGACATCCTTTCCTCCTCAATTGGGTTTTTTTTAACTCCTATTCTTTTAGTTCCGATAACAAAAAATTTGGCCGCTATAGGAGATATCGCGGTTATTGTTGGTTCATCCTATATACCAATCAATCGGCTTTAAACCAGAAAGCCGGTATTCTTGGCGCCTTCCTGGCCGCATTTGGCTGATAGGGATAAATAGACACACCTTAACTTCTGCGGCCTTTCTGTCTAAACCCAGCCTCTTCCCGGGTATGGTATTGCAGCAGTGCAGATGAGCGGTGCAGTTGATGGAATAATTGAAAAATTCTATTAAAATAATATATTAATTATAATTTGTCAAGGACTATTTTAAAGAGATTATATATGTGATTAGAGATTCTTATTTATTACAGAATAAAAAAATTCTTGTGAGATAAATAAAAGGTCCGAATTCTTTTTTCCTATATATCGTCCCTAGCGGGACTTGGACTTTTTTGTAGAAAGGCTCTATGGTTTATCTTTCTCCTGAGGTCCCTCATCCTGCTATTCATCCAGGGTAATGAATATGCCTCGTTTGCGGTCCTTTTTTACATTATCCCAGCTGAAAACCCTGCCGTTCATGGCCAGGTACACTCCATGCGGCAGCAGCTGCACGGCGGACAGGCCGAATCCAAGATTGAAGAGCGCGTCGCTGCCGCTGACCGCGTAGGGAACCATGGCACCGGTGAGGACGATAGTCTTGGAAAGAGCATTGCTGCCCAAGAGGGCGGCGGTTTCAACCATGCGGTCTGTGCCGTGTGTAATGAGAATATAGTCCTCCCGGGCCCGGCGGCAGCTGTCCAGAATACGCTCCCGGCAGGCATCCCCCATATCGAGACTGTCTTTCAGCTGATTGATCTCCAGCCGGTAGGGAGTGGTGAGACGCACCTGTTTGATGATATCCGGCAGATGGGTACCCTTGAAAGTGAGTTCACCCCTGATTTCATCGTAACTTTTATCGAAGGTTCCGCCGGTGATGATAATGAATATGCTCATCCTCTTCCTTTCTTGGTTGACGATTGCCTGCTATACGGCATAACCGTGCAATCCGCACTCTGAATATCACGAGACGCTGAGCAGGTAGGAAAAATCCAGGGCGAAAGAGTGGCAGCCGGGGATGCGGCGCAGATCGTTGAGCCGGGCCCTGAAGGCGTAGTATATGTCCGGATATTCCTTCTCTCTTGGCACAGGGATCGCTGCCGCCGATCGTCCCATATTCTCCGGGGCCGGATCAAATTCCTCCTGCCAGTTTTTCTTGAGGGGAAGAAAACCGGCGTTTCGCATCCCGCGCTTGAGACTGCCGCTGCGGCGCCGTACTATCCTGAACCCGGTATTCCGCAGCAATGCATCCTGGGCCCGGGGGGAGATAAAGAAAATATGACCATTGGGACTGCGGGCCGGACGTCCTGTCTCTGTCCAGTAGCGCCGCCGGGTTCCGGACATGTTCAACAACATTATTGATGTGAATAAAATCGAAGGAGGCCGGCTTAAAATCAGCCTGGGCCAGTTCGCCGGACCGTACATCCAAACCCAGAGAGTTCCGGGCGAAAGCGGCGGCGTCGGCGCCGAATTCCAGACCGGCCACTTCCCAGCCGCAGCGTTCCCGGATACTATCGATAAAATGTCCCAGGGCGCAGCCGACATCCAGAAAGCGGCCCGTAGGCTTGAACCGATTAAGCCTGCGGGCCCAGATGCGACCCCGGGCCCGGTCGTGCCAGGGGTCGAAACGGTAATAGGCGGCGGAGTAAAAACGGGTCAACTCCTCCTCTTCCGGCAGTGGATCGAAGAAGTAGGAATCACAGGCAGAGCAGTGCCCGAGCCGGTGCTGACGGGAAGGGATGAGGTAGACACGGGCCGCTTCCGTATTTCCGCCCTCCTGTCCGCAGAGGGGGCAGATCATCCGGATCGATTCCGACAATACGGGTTCAGCCTGGCCCATTGCCTTATTCCACAGAGATGTAATTATTGATGTTCCGGTGCATTTGTATTTCTGGCGACGCGCTCCACCTCACGGAAGACGCGCAGGAAATTGCCTCCCAGTATTTTCTCTATATCCCTGACAGCATATCCTCTCTTTAACAGTTCGGCGGTAATCGCCTCCATCTTGCCGGCGTTTTCCAGACCCTGGGGCGTGGAACTGATGCCGTCGAAGTCCGATCCCAGGCCCACATAATCGGTGCTGCCAGTTACCTTAATAACGTGATCAATGTGATCCACGATAGTACCCACATCAACCACGGGAAGGGTTTTCATCAGCGCCTCCCGTTCCCGGTTGTACTCTTCCCGGAACGCGGCGACTTTTTCGTCCTTCGAGTTGCGGGCCCTGAGCTGCTCCCGGGTGAGGCCGTACTTATTGACCAGAGCGGTGCGGAGGGAATCCAGCTTGCGACTGTTGGAACTGTTCAGGAAGGAGGGCAGGAAATTGATCCCCACCACGCCGCCGTTTTTCGCCAATGCCTTCAGCATCTCGTCACTGAGGTTACGGTGGTGTTCAGAGAGAGCCCGGCAGCAGGAGTGGGAGGCCACCACCGGCGCCTTGCTGACCCGCATCACATCCCAAAACGTTGAATCGTGCGCGTGGGAGACATCGATGATCATTCCCAGGCGATTCATTTCCTTCACCACATCTTCACCGAATTTGGTCAAACCGCCCAGCAGAGCCGCACTGTCCCCGGACGCGTCGGCCCAGGAGGTCCGGTTCCAGTGGGTGAGGGTCATGAGTCTGACGCCGCAGCGATAAAAGGAGCGCAACAGACGCAGGTCATACTCGATGGCATATCCGCCCTCGATACTGATAAAAGCGCCGATTTTCCCCGTTCCCCTCAGCCGGTAGGTATCACTGAATTCTTTGACTAGCATTAGGTCATCCGGGTGTTCTTCCACCAGCTGGTGCACGGCGTCGATCTGCCGGAAGGCTCTCTCGGCCGCCTGCTGTTTCTGCTCTTCGTTGCGGGGCACGCCCACATAGCAGGCGAATATCTGCAGGTCGACGGCTCCCCGTTTCAGTTTGGGAATATCGATGTGGCCGTGGTCCAGATCCTGGGAAAGGTCCTCTCCTTGCAATACCCGGCCGATGGTGTCGCAGTGAAGATCGGCCACGAAACTGTTTTTATGGACGGGCTCGCTCTGATATTCGGGGGCGAAGAGATCCACTGACGTGGTGTCCAGGTAGGTAAGCATCTGGTAGTAGTAATCGGCGGCCTCCCGCAGAATTTCGGGATCCATAATCTCGATGGTATCACCGGGCCGGTGATATTCCGGATGCTCGTCGTCCAGACGGCCGTTGAGGGGATCACCGGTGCGCAGACTGAGGGCCTTTACACCCTTGGCGAGGAAGGAGCTGTGATCCGATCCCCCGTAATCCAGCCGGTAGCGGAGACGGCTGACTATTTCCAGAGAAAGATGTTCCCTGATTTTCCCGAAGAGGCGGGAATTGGAGTACATGCCACCCACGAAAAGATCCTTGTCCCCGCTGCCCGCCATGTCGATGTTCAGATAGACGGCCGTTTTTTCCAGAGGAAAGACAGGGTGATTGGTGTAGAAGCGGGAGCCGACTAATCCCATCTCCTCGCCGGCCCACGATGCGAATAGAATAGTGCGGCGGGGCTTGAAATTATTGGCCTGAAGCAGACGGGCCAGTTCCAGGATGATCGCGGCCGAGCCGGCATTATCATCAGCACCGTTGTAGATCTGCCCTCCCGGTCCCACACCCAGATGGTCCAGGTGGCCGCCGACGATGATATATTCCCCGCTCAATGCTGCGTCGGTCCCGGGAATAACACCCAGTACGTTGGGAGCTTTGATTTCACCTCTGCGGTAATGAGCCTCCATTTCCAGGGTCACATCGAGCTCTTTCGTAAAGGATTTCCGTTTCCGCAGGGTCATGCTGGTAAGCCATCGCCAGCTGGAGCCGCCGGCATAGAAGATATCATCCGCTGTCTCTGGAGAGACGGTGAGAATGATGAAATTTTCGGGAACGGTGTCGTCCCGGTTCAGACGAAGTCCCCGGGACATCCTGCGGTCCAATCCGGGATTGATCAGGATAAGACCGGCGCCGCCTCGCTTGATGATCTCCTTGACCTTGCTGGATGTGGACCTTTCCGAGACGGAAATTCCCTGCACCGAATCAGGAGCGCCGGGCAGGATGATGACGATCCTGCCGTTGAGGTCCAGATTACGGTAGTCATCCCAGCCGGCCTTCTCTGAAATGATGCCATACCCGGCGAAGACAGCCGTGCCCCGGCACCTTCCCGAGCCGCTGCCGCTTACGGGACTGTAGTCCCGGCCGCGTCCGGGGATGTAACTGTACTTCCTGGGGGCCGTCATTTCCAGCCGGGTGGGCGGATCAAACTGTTCCCAGCGGGGGAAATCCACTTCCTGATAGTAAGCAGAGTCCCCCAGAGCCGGACGCAGTCCATAGAGTTCCATGGATGTTGCGACATAACTGGCGGCCTGCAGATACCCGGGATTGCCGGGCCGGCGGCCCGCCAGATCATCCGAGGCCAGATAACGGACGCGGTCGTATAGTTGCTTCCCGTCCGCTGTCTCCTGGGCGCTTGCCAGCACAGGGAGAATCAGTAATACAAAAAATAGACATTGTCTTGCTGCCTTCATTGGTTTTACTCCTTTCAGTTGGGGAGATCGGGACCGGAATCGACCGGTACGAAGTCATGTAGATTCCGGCGACATAGTCAAGGGTACAGCTTTTCCTCTGGGGAACGGTTCCCCATTCGTCAAACGGGGAGGATTGCATGTCCTCCGTGTATTCTCTCTACACCGCCGAGAACACCTCTCCATAGGGCCGGCGGTTATTCAGCTTCTTCCAGTTTATCCAGGCGCCGCTGATGGCGGCCGCCTTCATATTCGGCGTTCAGCCAGGTATGGACAATCTCCAGAGCTTCATCCCGGGAGAGAAGGCGTTCACCCAGAGAGATCATATTGGCGTTGTTATGTTCCCGGGCCAGACGAGCGCTGTCACGGTTCCAGCACACGGCGCAGCGGATGCCCCTGACTTTATTGGCGGCCATGGCTTCACCGTTGCCGCTGCCACCCAGGACAATGCCGAGATCATGGTCGCCCCGGGCCACGCTGCGGGCGGCCGGCTTGATGAAATCGGGATAATCCACCGATTCTTCGGAGGAGGTGCCGAAGTCCGTCACACTGTAGCCCCTGCTTTCAAGCTCCTGTTTGATCAGTTCTTTATAGCGGAATCCGGCATGGTCGCTGGCGACGGCTATTTTCATCATCGAGTCTCTCCTCGGCTTTTAGGTAGAACGGCTTTCAGGTCAACATAGTCCGCTTATATGTGGCTTGCCGCATCTTGTGATTCAATCCGTTCCGGAGATGTATTGGATACGGCAGACAGAGAAAAAATAACGATGGATGTTTTCCGGACTGCTGTTGACGATTTATTTCCTGAAGGAAAATTCCCTATTTATTCTGAAGACACTGGTTCGTGAATATATAAAGTGATCTCAACAATGTCAACGGATTAATGGGTGATAGATGAATTCCATCGGCGCTGTTGTAAAAATTAACTTGACAATCTGATCCGGACTGGATAATTTATACCAGCCAATTCTTACGGTGCAATCCATTTATCATTCAGCGGCTTGATTTTTCTACTGATCAGTTAATAGACTGTTTCCCCTGTATTGTTATACAGAGGGAGGGAATATTTTTCTTAGAAGTGAACTCTCACTCTGCAGAGAGATCGCTTTTCACTAAGAACGATGTATGGTATATCCATTCAAGGATTCGGTTCACTCGGATAACAAAAAGGGAGGGAGATATGAGTAAAAGATTGATACCATGTACGGCGATTGTTCTGCTCTTCTTATCTGTGGCGGGTGTGATGGCACAGGGTGGTCATGGCAATCCATTCCCCATATCCACGGCAAATGGCATGCAGGGATGGATTCAGACAGTTTATAACTATTCAGGGAAGGAATACCTGGTGGTGTGGGAGGATTACCGCAGAGATGGCTGGGATGCCGATATCTATGGACAGTTTGTTAGAGTTGACGGTACTCTGCGGGGCGGGAATTTTCGGATAACGACAAACGACAGCAGTCAGTACTGGCCCCATATGGATTACGACCCGTTTCTGGACCGGTATTTGATCGTATTCGAAGATTACCGGAACGGCTGGACTAATGGAGATATCCGGGGCATCTTTATCGGAAGCAATGGGAAAAAGATCGCCGCCCCCGGGAGCGATCCCAATGACAGCACCTTCGCCATTTGCAGCAATTCGGGAAACATCTATTCATGTGCGGTGTCCTTCAACTATGACGCCAAAAAGTATCTCGTGGTCTGGGGTGATACGCGAAACAATCCCTATAGCTGGATCGGCGAGGATGTGTTCGGCCAGTTGGTAGCCCAGGACGGCACGCTGCTGGCGCCGCCGGCTCAGCCTGATCCCGCCGTTAATTTTCCCATCGCCAACAGCGCTGAGAGGGAAGAGAGTGTCCCCGATGTCACTTACCATCATGTGACCGGCGAATGGTTCGTCGTCTGCGGAACCGACGACGGCTATGTGTTGGGATACCGGGTGAATAATCAGGGCCAGCTGGTTTTCCCCAACGGGAATGTCATGAGCAAGCCCGGCGACTTCGGAACAGGCATGCAGCTATCACAGCAGTTTAACAGCGGGGCGGACGACCTCCAGGCAAAAGTTCAGGCGAATTACGAAAACGACGGCACAACTCCGGCTGTCGGTGATCTGATCGAATATGAGGTCGTCTGGATGGGAATGCTGCTTCCCCGCGTCGATAACGATATTTACGGCCAAAGAATCGGTTTCTTCTGGAACGGCGCCAAGTTCGTGGCCAAATACGTGTCTTTTGCAGGAGATACCAGCTCGACCCAGCTGGCCAACCATGAGATCAGTATTCAGGATAATTGGCCCGATCCACCTGAACTCGCTTTCAGCGCCTATGACAATGAATTCCTGACAACCTGGGGCGATTACCGGGACAACGATGGTGATCTCTACGGGCAGCGGCTCTGGTGCAACTATATCAACGATAACAGTATGCTGAGACTGAACGACACTCGGGATGGGTCCGTGTCCGAAACCGAAAACATCGAATTCGTAGGCGGCAATAATTCGGATGGAGGCATTATCGGCATGGCCCACGATTTTCATCGCAATGATTTTCTCATCGCGTACAGCGATTACAATATATCCTGGGATATATACGGTATTTTTGTGCATGGCACCACTCCCGCGGGAGTAGATGGTGATGCAGAGGCCCAGCTTCCGGAAAAATTCATGCTGGAGCAGAACTATCCCAATCCCTTCAATCCGCGTACCACTCTTCGATTTGGCTTACCGCAAAGTGCAAGCGTCTCCGTTAAGGTCCTCGATATTCTGGGAAGAGAGGTAAATAAACTCCTTGATGAAAAACTGGCAGCCGGGTTTCACCAAGTCGATTGGGACGGCACCGACATGGACGGTCGGGCCGTATCGTCGGGGCTGTATTTCTACCAGGTGGAACAAAACGGGCAGGTGCTCACCGGCAAGATGACGCTGCTGCGCTAACGGATAACGGGAGTGAAAAATAAAAAGGCGGGAGCATTTCTGCTCCTGCCTTTATTATTATCGGCGAAAATAATCCCGGATGGATCGATTATAGTGATTAATCAGGATAGTTATCGTATGCGTTCCAAAGGTTTTTCTATTGTCAAATAACCCGATCGCCCGGGATATCCATCCTGGGCGAACCATACATGGGGTATCCATCCCAGGTTGAACATAGGCTGTCCTTTTTGACGGGACAAAAAGGACCAAAAATCCCTGGCGCGGCTGAATGGTCTTTCACGGGTGCTTTCTCCTTCTTCGTATCTCTCTGTCCCATCCCGGTCCCCGGAGGCTGCTTTTCTCTCACTGCGGCGGCCCGAAAATGAACCGGGCCGCCGATTGTTTTCGTTTTCACGCCGGCCCCTTTCCTGGCGCGCGGTGTTTTGCGGCGATAAAGCAACAGCCGCGCCTTCGGGCCGGAAGCAGGCCCGAATAAGGTATATTTTTTCCTGACGGTTACATTATTATCATTAATTCGAGACTATGGTAGTTAACGCGGTTCGTTGAATTTTACTCATTTGCGTCAGGTGCGGGTTTGCGGCGAAGTTTTTTCAGAAGCCCCCGTTTTTTCTTTTGTTCCAGCCGGGCTGCTTTTTTGGCTCGCGGGATTCGGGTAGGCCGTCGGGAGGGTGGCGTCAGGCTGGCTTCCCGGATGAGATCGGCCAGCCGCTCCCGGGCCTCGCGGCGGTTTCTGTGCTGGGAGCGATGGGCGGAGGCTTCAATGACAATGACTCCTTCACCGGTAAGACGGTTTCCGGCCAGACGGGAAAGGCGTTCTTTAACCGCGGGAGAAAGAGAAGGGGAGTTCAGCGCATGAAAGCGCAGCTGGACGGCGGTGGAGGCCTTGTTCAGATGCTGACCGCCGGGACCGCCGGCCCTCAGAAAGGATTCCTGCAATTCTTCTTCAGGGATAGATATTGTATCGGTGACGACGAGCATACTGTCCGGTCCATTCTCTTCACAGCATTAGGGCGTGACAGGAGACGGAATCAATCCTCCTTTTCCCATTTCGCCAGATGGGAGCTGATGAAATCGACAATCCGGTCCTGCTGTTCCCGGCCGTTTCCTTGCACCGTCATAGGATCACCGAAGGCGAGATGCACCGTGCGTTTCGGATCTATTTTGCCGAAATCCTTGATCAGTTTGCCGTTTCCCCAGGCGCCGGTCTTCAAGGCGATGGGTACTACGGGGACCCCGGCCCGGCGGGCCAGTTTGACGCCCACCGAGTTGAATTCGGCGGGATTGAATTTGAGCTGCCGGGTGCGCTGGGGAAAGACGATAATCGAAATGCCGCGTTTCAGTCTTTCCGTTCCCTGATTCAGCATAATCGGCAGGTCCTCCCTGGCTCGGGTGCGCCCCACGACCACGGGGTCTCGGGATCTCATGACATGTTTAAAGACAGGGTAGGTGACGAGCCCTTTTTTGACGATGAAGGTGACCGGTAGAAAGGGAACGATGAGACTGGGAAGCAGAAATGTCTCCAGCGTGCTCATGTGGTTGCCGACGAAAACGAAAGGCGGCTTTCTCCCTTGCAATCCGTGCAGGTTCTCCAGGTGTAAACGGATTCCCGCCTTTTCCAGAGCTTTTACCGTCCCGGAAGAGGCTTCCACCCAGGCGGCGTCGTCCATTCTGCCCCGTTTTGCCAGGCGGGCTGATGTTATGATAATATCGATTATGCGGGGATAGAACGCCAGACCCGGTGATACTTTCGCCAGGGCGGTCTGGCGGCCCGGAGCGGTACGATATTCCGGGAATTGGCGCACATCGAAGTAGAGTGAACTCACCGGCGCTTCTCCTCCATATTAATCAATGCGTTACTTCCCGGGGACGCAGTCGAGCGATTCGACCTCCCGCGCCGCAGGCCCAGCCTGTCTTCCCGGAGGGTTCGAACGATACGGCATGAAAGCCGTTGGAGGCGATCTCCCGCCAGGTGCGGCCGCCATCCTGGGAAAGGCTGATCCCGGAGGTGCCCACGGCTAGAAAAACAGGTCCCCGCCATTCCGGTATCAGGGCTACGGCGGAGCGGAATCCGGCAGGATATATCCGGGAAGGCTTCCAGGTTACTCCGCCGTCCTTACTGAATGCGGCTGTCCCCTGAGCATCCTGATCTTGCTGATAATCACCGCCGACGGCGATCCCACTGTTCCTGTTCATAAAAGCGAGGGAGAAAATTCCCTGGGAGCCCGCCCCGGATCGGAGCGGCGTGGCAGAGACGAGCCAGGTCTCACCCCAGTCCCGGGAATAGAATACCCGGGCCGCGCCGCCGCCGCTGCCAATCCAGGCGTATCCTGAATCGGCCGTGCAGATGGAACTGCCTGAGGCGGCGAATCCCGCTTCCCCGGCAAGCGCGGCAGGCAGCACGGCGGTATCGATTTCCCGCCAGGTGCGGCCGCCGTCCTCTGTTTTTACAATGAGAAAGGATCCGTCGACCGGATCGCTGAAGGCCAGGCCCCGCTTCCGGTCCCAAAAGGCCATGCCGTCAAAGAAGACCCCTTCCCGGTCATTGCGGTACACCAAGGTCCAGCTTTTCCCGCCGTCCCGGGTCCGATAAAAGAGAGCAGGGCTGCCCACTCCCATGAGCAGGGCGGTATTGTCGTCCCAGGCCTGTACATCCCTGAAATCGACACTCCCGGCACCCTCGACTTTCCCGGCCTGCCAGGTGTCACCGCCGTCCAGACTGCGCAAAAAGGTTGCCCCGTTGCCGCTGGCCCAGATTACCTGTGAGGAAACCACGCACAGGCCGCGCAGACTGGCCGTGGTGCCGCTTTTCAGCGGCTCCATGCGTATATCGATACGGCCGCTGTTCCGGCAGGAGAGGCCGGCCAGCAGCGGGACAATCCAGAAAATAACGCTTTTTTCCATCGACAATTACTCCATCCTGAACAGAGCGCAATACACATAACGTCGTCCCCGCGCCTTATTTGGTTATACCCTCCAGAGAGAAGATAAAGGCCATCTCCATGGCTTCTTCCCTGAGCCGCTCGAAGCGGCCTGAGGCTCCGCCGTGTCCGAATGACATATTTATTTTCAGAAGAAGCGGATTGCTGTCCGTCTTGAGGGCTCTCAGTTTGGCCACCCATTTGGCCGGTTCCCAGTACTGCACCTGGGAGTCATGCAGTCCCGTGGTTACCAGGAGCGCTGGATAGGCTTTTGCCGTAACATTGTCATACGGCGAGTAGGAGAGCATGTAATCGTAATACTTCTTTTTATTGGGATTGCCCCACTCGTCGTATTCCCCGGTAGTGAGGGGGATCGTTTCGTCCAGCATGGTGGTGACCACATCCACGAAGGGAACGTTGGCGATGATCCCGTGGAAGAGATCCGGAGCAAGGTTGGCCACGGCTCCCATCAGCAGTCCGCCGGCACTGCCCCCCTGGGCGTAGAGATGCTCCGGCGAGGTGAATTTCTGCTGGACCAGATAGCGGGCGCAGTCGGTAAAATCGGTGAAGGTATTGCGTTTCTTGAGCAGTTTCCCGTCCTCGTACCAGTAGCGGCCCATTTCCTGTCCGCCCCGGATGTGAGCGATGGCGTAAACGAAACCGCGGTCCAGCAGGCTCAGCCGGGTGGAGCTGAAGCGGGGTTCCATGCTGTATCCGTAACTGCCGTAGCCGTAGATGAGCAGAGGAGCGCTGCCGTCCTTGACCAGACCCTTGCGATAGACCAGGGAGATGGGAACCGGGGTGCCGTCTTCGGCCGGAGCATAGAGACGTTCGGTGTGATAGTCGGCCGAATCGAACCCTCCCAGCACTTCATCCTGCTTCAAGAGCGTTTTTTCCCGGGTCTCCATATTGTAGTCATAGGTCGTGTAGGGGGTGGTCATGGAGGTATAGGCAAAGCGAAGCTTCTTGCTGGCCATTTCCGGATT